>Ga0228536_1000053_pt1 | contig 280964 bp, 238 predicted proteins | sample SJ1Smetagenome_FD_168611 | JGI IMG/M metagenome (GOLD analysis project Ga0228536, IMG submission 168611) | Enriched culture of PCE-dechlorinating microbial communities from Ithaca, New York, USA - SJ1.S | ecosystem: Engineered > Modeled > Simulated communities (microbial... > Unclassified... | reverse complement strand
TGACCGGGTTTTAGTAATTTTTAACGAAAAATTAAGTTGGGGATAGGTTGAGGATGAGGCTGAGGATGAGGTTGAGGTTGAGATTGAGATAAGAAGTAAGAAGTAAGAAGTAAGAAGTAAGAAGTAAGAAGTAAGAAGTAAGAAGTAAGAAGTAATAGGTAGGAAGTAGGAATTTGATTGGAGCATTGGTTTTCAAAGCCTCTGACAAGGGGACAAGGAGACGGAGGGACAAGGGGAGTGTGGAATTACCTTCGGTGAACTCCGCTTCGCTCCGGTTCGGTATGCGGATTTTCGATTGCGGAATTAATTTCTAAAACATCCGTATATAATTTATATTCAGGGTTTTGAATAAACATTCCCAGACTCTTACCAGTAGAAACCTACTCCCATTGCGTGAACGGAATTTTGCCAATGGCGTATGCCGCCAGCGATGGCGAGGACCGGCATTGTAAAAAAGGCGTGAAAAAAACCGGCAGAGAACAAATAAGAGAAGAATCGTACGCGATAATGGCGGGCAGCGTTCGGGTAATCTTTGTACATCGGTTTGCGGCAGAGCTCCGCAGTAACAACCTCGATTCTTCCCGCCAAAATGCCCGCCGGGTTTTAGCCTTTTTTACGCAGCCGTGATTTTTTGGTACTTTTTTATCAAGAAAAAAGTACGGAAAGAAACCTATGAAAAGGTATGCGGATTGCGGATTGCGGAATGCGGATTTCGGATTTAGGGGCATTTGGTGATGGGGAAGATAAGGTTGAGGTTGAGATAAGAAGTAAGAAGTAAGAGGTAGGAAGCAGGAAGTAAGACTGAAAATCCGGTCAATGTGCCGGTAATTAAAAAAACTTAGCGTCGTTGCGTCTTTGCGGGGGGCAGGAGATGCTGAATCCCTGCCGGGGCGGGGGATGCGGAATGCCGCCAATGCCCTCCGGCTACTGGTTTTTTGTCAGCTTCTGGAAGACGTCCTCCAGTTTGCCGGCCTGCTTTTGCATGGAGAGTACGGCGCGGTTACGGGTGACGGCAAAGCGGAAGATTTCGGAACGTACGTCCTGGTTTTCGGGGGATTCGACCAGCCAGATATTGCCGGAGATGTTCTTTACATTTGTCACTCCCTTTACCTTGCGCAGGAGTCCGGCATCGACTTCTCCGTCGAATTCCACGAGCACCTGTTCGTTTCTGTTGGGACTGCTCAGCAGGCTTCCGGTGGAGTCGTCGGCTACAATTTTGCCGTGGTTGATGATAATGGCCCGGCTGCACATGGCTTCCACCTCCTGCATAATGTGGGTGGAGAGCATCACGGTTTTCTCTTTGCCGATGCGGGTAATCAGGTTTCGGATCTCTGCCAGCTGGTTTGGATCGAGTCCGGAGGTGGGTTCGTCGAGGATCAGCACCTCGGGGTCGTGAATCAGGGCCTGTGCAAGACCCACCCGCTGACGGTATCCTTTCGACAGGGCCCCGATTTTCTTTTTGCGCTCGGGCATAAGTCCGGTAATCTCCATCATCTCATCCACGCGTTTCAGGGTATTTTTCCCGAGCTGATGAATGCCGGCCACGAATTCGAGGTACTCGCGTATATACATATCGGTATACAGTGGGTTGTTCTCGGGCAGGTATCCTACTCTGCGACGCACCTCGAGCGACTGTTCCCGGATATCGTATCCGTACACGCTGACATCCCCGGCTGAGGGAGGAATAAAGCAGGTGATGATCTTCATCATCGTCGACTTCCCGGCACCGTTCGGGCCAAGCAGTCCGACCACTTCTCCCGGATTAATGGTAAATGAAACGTTGTCGAGCGCCAGCTGCGCCCCGTATCGTTTGGTGATATTGCTAACCTTGATAGACATATGCGGAATAAATGTGATGCAAAGTTAGGGGATTTTGGATTACCTGCGGTGAGCTCTCCGCCTCAGGGGGATTGGTCCGGATTTAGGGCAGCAGTTGAGGCTGAGCAGAATCCTCGTACGAAAAGGGATCCCGAAAATGCTGAATCATAAGCCAATGCTGCGGCGATAAGAAAATCTATACAGAAGACAGTATCCTTATTTCACACTAAGCACCATTCAAATATTCAGATGAAATCCTGCGTGAACGGAATTTTGCCAATGGCGTATGCCGCCAGCGAAGGCGAGGACCTGCATTGTAAAAAAGGCGTTAAAAAACCCGGCAGCGCACAAATAAAGAGAAGAATCGTACGCGATAGGGGCGGGCAGAGTTCGGGTGACTTTTGTACATCGATTTTCAGCAGAGGAGTGCAGTAACAACCTCGATTCTTCCCGCCAAAATGCCCGCCGGGTTTTAGCCTTTTTTACGCAGCCGTGATTTTTTGGTACTTTTTTATCAGGAAAAAAGTACGGAAAGAAAACACAAAAACGGAATATTTCAGGATAAATCAGGGGCCTGGGTACGTACCGGGATGAATATTTTGTTGAAACAAGGTTAAGGCTGAGGTTGAGGAGAATACTTGTACGGAACAGGATTTCTGTTTTTATGGGGCGCGGTAGGAAGTAAGAAGTAAGAAGTAAGAAGTAGGATTTTGATTTCTTTACGGATTGAAATTATAGAACTACAGGGTCAGAGGTTGAATGGTGTGATTTTTATACCTTATTATATAAATATTGTCTAATCTTTACACCAATGAACCTTGTCCTGCTGTGGGGGTCTTTGTGTGGGGTTGATATGGTGAATTCTCTGACGCACCGGGGGGAGAATAGATTCGGCTTCGTTTTCACACCGGGCAGCATCCGGATGCAATAAAATTCTGTTAATAAATTTGTTAAAAGAAAATTTTCTCCTACCTTTGCACCCCTTTTTGAAGGTAAAGTGTATCCGGGGATGGCCGTAACCAGAAGCGGAAGAAGCACTGCCTGTCGGGAAGTTAGTCGTAAGTAGCTGAATCTCATGCCCGTGATAGGTTACCTTTGCGGCTTGTCTTATTGTTTTTCATCAATAATTCAACAAACAAATGAACACATTAAGTTATAAAACTTTGTCGGCCACTCCCGATAACATTCAGAAGAATTGGGTGTTGGTTGACGCGGAAGGCCAGACCCTGGGCCGTTTTGCGAGCAAAGTTGCCAACATTCTGAGGGGTAAATACAAGACCAATTTCACCCCCAACCTGGATTGCGGCGACTATGTTATCGTTATCAACGCAGAGAAGATCAGGCTCACGGGCAAGAAACTCACGGATAAGGTTTATGTTCGTCACACCGGTTACCCGGGCGGTCAGCGTTTTACTACTCCCTGGGAGATGATGCAAAAATTTCCCGAGCGTGTGATTGAACATGCCGTCAGAGGTATGCTTCCCAGCAACAAGCTTGGCGATGCCATCTACCGTAACCTTAAGGTGTATGTTGGACCGGAGCATCCGCACCAGGCACAGCAACCCCAATTGATTAACCTTAATTCAATCAAATAACCATGGAAGTGATTAATACCTCTGGCAGGCGTAAAACTGCCATAGCCCGAGTCTATCTGAAAGAAGGTAATGGTTCGATTACAATCAACGGAAGGGACTATAAGGAATATTTCCCCACCGGAACCCTTCAGTATGTAGTTACCCAGTCACTCTCAGTTGCCGACGCAATTGGCAAATACGATATCCAGGCCAATCTCGACGGCGGTGGTATCAACGGACAGGCTGAAGCCCTCCGTCTTGCCATTTCAAAAGCTCTTGTTGAACTTAACCCCGAGCTGCGTCCCCCGCTCAAGGCTAAAGGTCTTATGCGCAGGGATCCCCGCATGGTTGAGCGTAAAAAACCGGGACAGAAGAAAGCCCGTAAAAAATTCCAGTTCAGCAAGCGCTAACCGAATATGGTGTTTAGTATCTAAATTGCCGGGACCTCTGACCCTTACGGCCGCAGCCTGAGCAGAGCTACCCGGTGATTGATTTTCACAGAATGTAAACAATTAACAAAAAAATTAATGGCAAGAACAACTTTTGAAGAATTGCTGGATGCCGGTTCACACTTCGGGCACCTCAAACGCAAATGGAATCCCAATATGGCTCCTTATATTTTTATGGAGCGTAACGGTATCCACATCATCGACCTTTACAAAACCATAGCAAAAATCGACGAAGCTGCTGCAGCAATGAAGCAGATCACCAAGTCGGGAAAGAAAGTGCTTTTCGTAGCAACCAAAAAGCAGGCAAAGGAAATCGTAGCCGAGCAGGTGAAACCGGCCGGAATGCCTTACGTTACCGAGCGCTGGCCCGGTGGTATGCTCACCAATTTCGCTACCATCCGCAAAGCCGTCCGCAAGATGTCGTCGATCGATAAGCTGATGACCAGCCCCAGCTTCGAGAATATTTCGAAGCGCGAACGCCTGCAAATTGCCCGTGAACGTGCCAAACTCGAGAAGAACCTCGGTTCCATCGCCGACCTCAGCCGCCTTCCTGCTGCCCTTTTCGTGGTGGATATCGTAAAAGAACACATCGCCATCGCCGAAGCACGCAAACTCAACATCCCTACATTCGCGATTGTTGATACCAACTCGGATCCCAATCTTGTTGACTTCCCCATTCCTGCCAACGACGACGCCTCAAAATCCATTTCACTGATCATCGGTAAGATGGTACAGGCCATCGAAGAAGGCCTTATGGAACGTAAAATCGACCGCGATAAGCGCGATGATGAGCGTGAAGAAGCTCTGGCTTCCGGTATGGATCGTGATTTCGACCTCGACGAGGACGAAGATGACGATGCCGTTGGCGGAACACAGCGTCTGCGCACCAAACCCGCCGGAGGCGACGAGGAAGCTCCCGCCCGCAAGCCCGGAACCCGCAAACCCCTGGGTCGTAAACCCGCTCCCCGCAAATAATTTGTTCAACTTATAACCGATACTACAAATGGTAAATATAACTGCCGCCGACGTTAACAAACTGCGCCAGATGACCGGCGCCGGTATGATGGACTGTAAAAAGGCCCTTCAGGAAAACGACGGAGACTTCGAAAAAGCAATCGACTATCTGCGCAAGAAAGGCCAGAAACTGGCAACCAAGCGCGCCGATAAAGATGCAAACGAAGGTATTGTCCTCGCCCGCACCAATGAGGCAAAAGACTTTGCCGCCATCTTTATGCTCAACTGCGAAACCGATTTCGTTGCCAAAAACGACGAGTTCGTTAATTTCTCCAACACTCTGATGGCTAAAGCCATCGAAATGCAGCCTTCAACCATCGAAGAGTTTAAAGCTCTCGACATTAACGGCCGCAACGTAGAAGAGAATATTACCGAAATGGTTGGTAAAACCGGAGAAAAAATGGAACTCGCTCACTTCGAAGTTATCCGTGCAGCTCGCGTATTCGCATACAACCACCCCGGCAACCGCCTGGCAACCATCCTCGGCTTCAATACAACAGAAGGTGAGACCATCGATCAGGCTGGTCACGAAGTGGCTATGCAAATCGCTGCCATGGCTCCCGTAGCCGTTGATAAGGACGACGTACCCGCCGAAACCATTAACCGCGAGCTGGAGATTGGCAAGGAACAGGCACGCCTCGAAGGCAAACCCGAAGAAATGCTGGAGAAAATTGCCCTGGGCAAACTCAACAAGTTCTACAAGGAAAATACCCTTCTTAACCAGGAATTCGTTCGCGACAGCAAGCTTTCCGTTGGCGAATACCTCAAAAAGATCAATAAAGACCTCACCGTTACCTCATTCAAACGGTTTATGCTCGGCGCTTAATTTGCCGTCACTTCAAATAATTAAAGCCATCCGGTCCGGGTGGCTTTTTTTTGGTTGAGATTATAGGTTAGGTAAAAGAAACCGGTACAGTCCGGTAAGAAACCCTCAGGTCTTCATAGCAATAATGAGGCATAAAAAAAAGGCCGGCATCCTGCGATGCCGGCAGTATCCTGGTTGGGTTAGTTTTATGAGTTCAACAGTTCCTTTACCAGAGAGGCTATGGTTTTATTATCGGCTTTGCCGGCAAGACGGGCAGAAGCTTCTGCCATTACTTTGCCCATATCTTTGATGCCCGTTGCGCCCGTTTCAGCGATGACAGTCTGTATAAGCTGTTTCAGCTCTTCAGCTCCCAACTGCTGAGGCAGGTAAGCGGAGATTACATCGGCCTGAAAGGTTTCCGTGCCGGCCAGATCTTTGCGGTTTTGTCCCTCATAGATGGCGGCCGTTTCGCGGCGTTGCTTCACCAGTTTCTGCAGAATGCGGATCTCCTTTTCTTCGGTAACTTCGCCTCCTCCTTCGCTGGTCATTTCGAGCAGAAGCGCCGACTTCACAGCGCGCAGCGCCTCCAGCTTCTCTTTTTCACGGGCAAGCATCGCCTTTTTGATATCGTTGTTTATTTGATCGGTCAGACTCATGACTAGTCAACGTTATCGTGAAGAAACGAATTGTTTTGCCGTATTTCAACCGGATTGTTATCGGTTTTGAAGAGGGTGTAGCGCGATACTTCGGATGCTTCCGATGACGGGGTTTCGCGAAGTTCGACGTTCCGGCGCAGATAGGCGGGCTGATGCTCCATTTCTGCCAGTCCTTCCGGGGATGTTATCTTAATGCTTATTTCCTTCAGCCGGGCATACCGGGCATTGGCGAGCTCTTCCTGACGTTTTACCGCTTCCTCGTCTTCGGTATTCTCGGGCTGGTCGTTGCGGAAAGAACGTAAAAAATCGAATCCGGGTTCTTTTTCGCGTGCCGGTTTCGCCGGGGCAGCTATAAAAGTTTCGGGTTGTTTTTCAGGAGTTGCGGGTTTGTTTTCTCCGGTTGTTTTTGTACCGATTTCGAAGGTGAAGGTACGCTGTGGTTCTTGTTGCACGGTGCTTTCGGCCGGTTTCGGAGGAGCTGCCGGTTTAACTTCGGGTTCGGCTTCGGGTTCGGCTTTTTTATTGATGAGGGTTATCTCTTCGAGTTGTGCCGGGGGGGCTTTGGCAGGTTCAACTGCCGGCGCTTTCGCGGAAGGCATCTCCTGATCGAGGGGATAGACAATTACACTGCTGCGATCTGCTTCTTTCTGCTGCTTGTTTTTCGAGTCGAATCCTGTAGCAATCAGGGTGATGCTGATCTTATTGCCAAGCGATTCATCGGTTCCGTTGCCCCAGATGATGTCGGCGCTTGAGCCGGCTTCGTGCTGTATGTAGTCGGTAATCTCCATGACTTCGTCGAGGGTGATCTCTTCGCTGCCTGAGGCGATGTAAAGCAGGATGTTGCTGGCACCGCGAATGTTGGCATCGTCGAGCAGGGGAGAAGCCATGGCCATTTGCACGGCTTCGAGTGAGCGGTTTTCTCCTTCGGCAATTCCGGAGCCCATGATGGCTTTACCGCTCTCTTTCATTACAGTTTTAACATCTTCAAAGTCAACGTTGATGTACCCCGTAACGGTGATTATTTCGGCAATACCACGGGCTGCAACGGTCAGGATATTATCGGCTTTGCTGAAGGCTTCCGACAGTTTGAGGTCGCCTTCGAGTTCGCGAAGTTTGTCGTTACAAATTATAAGCAAAGTGTCAACCGATTTGCGAAGTTCTTCAACTCCGGCCATGGCTTGCTGGGCACGCTTGCGACCTTCAAACGAGAAGGGGATGGTAATGATACCTACCGTAAGAATGCCAAGTTCCTTTGCCAGGGCAGCAATCACGGGTGCAGCACCTGTTCCGGTTCCACCACCCATACCGGCGGTGATAAATACCATCTTGGTGTTGGTCTCCAATATTTTACGTATATCCTCGATGTTCTCGTGGGCAGCTTCCCTTCCAACCTGGGGAATAGCACCGGCTCCGAGTCCTTTGGTTCCCAACTGTATTTTGAGTGGTACCGGGGAAGTGTCGAGTGCCTGGCAATCGGTGTTGCAGATCATAAAGTCTACCCCGCGAATACCCTGCTTAAACATGTGGGTTACGGCGTTGCTGCCGCCTCCTCCAACTCCGATAACTTTGATGATAGATGACTGATTTTTCGGCAAATCGAATTTGAGCATATCTGGCATGGTTTGGATCTCCTAAATTAAGTGAATAAAAAGTGTCAGACTATATGGAAAATGCTGATTTTATCAACAGTTACACTGTTAATATCTCAGGTGTTTCCATCCTCCTCAAAAAATTTCCGGATTACATCGAGGAAGGATCCGCGGGCAGGTTTTTTAATTTTTGGACTTTGCTTTTCCGTTTTTGATGTTTCTTTTTCAAGGCGTTGCAATCCGATGATTACAAGACCGATACCGGTGGCATACATGGGGCTGGCCATTTCTTCGGGCACACCGGGAGCCAGGTGTTCGTTGGGATAACCGATTCGGGTATCCATTCCGGTAATAAATTCGCACAGCTGCGAGATGTGTTTCAGCTGGGCTCCGCCACCGGTGAGCACGATGCCGGCAATCAGTTTCTTTTCATAGCCCGAATTTTTTATCTCGAAGTAGATATGTTCGATTATTTCTTCCATTCGTGCCTGGATGATGCTGGCCAGGTTGCGCAGGGTTATCTCCTTGGGCGGACGTCCTCTGAGCCCGGGGATGGCAACCACCTCTTCGTCGCGGTTTTCACTGGCCAGAGCTGAGCCGAATTTCACCTTCAGGTCTTCGGCGTGCTTTTTAATGATGGTGCAGCCTTCCTTGATGTCTTCGGTGATGATGTCGCCTCCGAACGGGATTACTGCTGTGTGGCGTATAATGCCGTCCTGGAAAATGGCGATGTCGGTGGTTCCGCCTCCGATGTCGACCAGTACCACACCGGCTTCTTTTTCTTCATCGCTCAGCACCGCTTCCGCCGAAGCCAGGGGTTCAAGCAGCAGGGAATCTACCTGCAGGCCGGCTTTGCGGACGCACTTAAAGATGTTCTTGGCCGCCATGGTCTGGCCGGTGATGATGTGGAAGTTGGCTTCCAGCTGATGGCCCAGCATACCCTTGGGCTGTCGTATCCCGGTTTCGCCGTCGACCGAGTATTCCTGCGGTATCACATCAATAATTTCCTCGCCCGGATTCATGGCCAGCTTGAACATGTTTTCGGTAAGTCCGTCGATGTCGGCCTGACTGATCTCCACGTCCGCATTGGGACGTATGATGGATCCGCGGTACTGAATGCTTTTGATGTGCTGTCCGGCAATTCCCACACTTACGGTTGCAATATTTGTTTCGGAGCGGTTTTCTGCATCTTTTACTGCCGCAACAATGCTTTGTACCGTGTCGTCGATGTTGGCTACAACCCCTCGTTTCACCCCAATGGAGTCGGTACGGCCAAAGCCGAGGATCTCAATCTTCCCGTTTTCGTTACGCCGTCCAACGATGGCAGCTATTTTTGTAGTGCCTATATCCAGGCCAACAATAATTTCGGATGGTTCCATACTATTTTAACTTGTTTTTGTACATACAATCTGATCGCGGAAACGGAGATTCACAACCCCGTAATTTTTCCACGCCTCGTTTTTCATACCCTGACGGTAAAAGATTCTGAGTTTTTCAAGCTTTTCTTTCATTGCGCTGGTGTCGCCCAGCACAATGATGTGGTTGCCAATTTTGGGAACGAGTTGAATTACGCCGCTTTCATCAAGGTAAATCTGTTCGGTCAGGGCCATAGAGAACACGTCGGCTTTAACAGCCATAGCCGTAGTATAGATATTTGCAAGAGTTTGATGCTGCATCGCAGGTCCATGCTGTTTCAGTGCAGGAATACTTCCGCTGGCTATCATAACCCTTGCCGGGAATTCTGTACTCAGGGGCATGGTATTCCCTTCCGTGTCAATATAGAAGGATTCGCCCGTTTCCGGGATTACCCTCACCAGTGGCTGCCGTTGTTCGATGTTTGCTTTAACGGTGCCTTCAACACCGATGGTGAGGCTGGCATTGCGGATAAAGGGATCGTCGTTCAGCAGTTGCTGGATTTCTGCAGACCGTATATCCGGCAGTTTCTGATTGCGGATACGGTATCCGGCATCGGTTATCCGGTCCCTGATGTACTGTTCCGAGATCAGGCGGTCAGCATCGCCGTGCTGAATGAGGATCTGAAATTCGGGACATGTAACCGTTTTCTGTTTTTCATTGGCAAAAACGAAAAGGCTTGCTGCACCGGCTATCAGAACAGTCCACAGAAGAATATGTAGTATCTTTCTCATGGCCTTTTGTTTTTATTGTTCAATGCGATGGTTAGCGGTTCTACCAGCTGGTCGATGTCGCCGGCGCCCAGGGTAAGTATTACATCGGCATCCATGTTTTCCATCATCTCAATCACCTCGTCGCGCTGTGCCACTTGCCTGTCGGGAACGGTAATTTTCTCCAGCAGCATGGCAGAGCTTACACCGGGGATGGGCAGTTCCCGGGCCGGGTAGATGTCGAGCAGTATTACCCTGTCGAGCAGCGAAAGGCTTTCGGCAAAGCCATCGGCGAAGTCGCGGGTGCGGGAGTACAGGTGCGGCTGAAATATCCCGGTGATGTGACGGCCCGGGTAGAGTGCCTTCACCGAGTCTATGCACGCCCTGAGTTCTTCGGGATGATGCGCGTAGTCGTCGATGTAAAGGAGTCCTTCTTTCACCACCCGGTGGTCGAACCTGCGTTTTACTCCGGAAAATGTGGCGATGCCCCTTTGGATGTCGTCGGGCTCCACACCTGCCAGCCAGGCTACGGAGGCTGCTGCTACCGCATTTTCCACGTTAAAAAGTCCTGGCAGCCCGGGACGGAATCCTTCTATACGGCCTCCCGGTACAATCAGGTTGAAGGTGTATTGTCCGTTTTCCAGTTTCAGGCTTTCGGTGCAAAAGTCTGCATCGCCTCTCAGGGCATAAGTATAGGTTTTTACGCCTGTACTGGTGGCCGGCGTAAGGGGCAGTCCCTTCTTGCAGACCAGAAATCCGTTTTCCCGTATTCCTCCGGCGAAGGCGCTGAACGATTCCAGAAGCGCTTCATGGGTTTGGTAGATGTCGAGATGGTCGGCATCCACGGAGGTGATAACGGCGCCGGCGGGATGAAGCCTCAGGAACGAACGGTCGAACTCATCCGCTTCCGCAACCATAAACGAACTATCGGGTTTGAGCAGCAGGTTGGTGTTATGATTTTTGGATATCCCGCCAAGGAAAGCCGTACATCCGGCCGGCGATTCATAGAGTATGTGCGCCAGCATGGTGCTTACCGTTGTTTTGCCGTGTGTACCGGCAACGGCCAGGGTATTCCGTGAATTTGTAACCGCTCCGAGGAATTCGGAACGCTTTGCCATAGGGATGCCGCTGTTCTGGGCTGTGATGTATTCGTTCAGTTCGCGCGGAACGGCAGGGGTATAGATGATGAGATCCGCATCAACGGGGATCATATCGGGACGGTCGTCGTAATGAATGTGCATTCCTTCGGCTTCCAGTTCCCTGGTAAGGGTGGTAGGCGTTTTGTCGTAACCGTGAACCCTGGCACCAGCGGCATGCAGGTAACGCGCCAATGCGCTCATGCCTATCCCGCCTATGCCCAGGAAGTAAACTTTTTTAAGATGTTCGGTTTTCACGGTCATTCGTATGTTTATCTTTTAATGCATTCCACGATCAGCGCGGCAATGTCGGCTGCGGCATTTTCACGTCCCAGCGTCAGGATTTGTTTCGACAGACTTTCGCGGAGCTGGCCGTTTCCTGCCAGTTCAATGGCTGTATTTACAAGTTTGTGTTCTGCTTCTGCATCTTTCACCATAAGAGCAGCACCTTCGGTAACCAGAGTCATGGCGTTTCGCGTCTGGTGGTCTTCGGCAACATTGGGCGAGGGTACCAGTATTGACGGGCGGCCGGTAACGCACAGTTCCGAAATGGCCAGCGCGCCGGCCCGCGATATCACCACATCCGAAGCGGCATATGCGAGATCCATGCGGGTGATGAAAGGGAATTGCCGTATTCCCGCTCCGGAAAACGGAAGAACGGCTGACGCTGCCTGATCGGAATACGATCTGCCGGTCTGCCATATCAGCTGTATCCCTGCATCGGCAATGGTTTTAAGTCCGCTGTGCAGGCTTCTGTTAATGGTGAGGGCTCCCAGGCTTCCGCCGACGGCCAGAATTACCGGTCTGTTTTCGTCGAGACCGAAAAATTCGAGGGCTTCGCGCCGTTTGGCCATGGCGTGAACAATTTCGGGTCTTACCGGATTGCCGGTAAGTACCAGCTTTCTGGCAGGAAAGTAGCGCTCCATGCCGGGGTAGGCAACACAGATTTTTTTTGCTTTACGGGCCAGCATTTTGTTGGTTATGCCGGGGTAGGAGTTCTGCTCCTGCACAAGGGTTGGAATTCCCATAGCTGCGGCGGCCTTAACGGTAGGGCCACTGGCATACCCTCCGACACCAACCACCACGTGGGGCTTGAACCCCCTGATGATTTTTCGTGCTCGTATGCTGCTGTGAATCAGTTTAAAGGGGAACAACAGGTTTTCCCAGCTCAGTCGTCTCTGTAAGCCGCTTATCCAAAGTCCTTCGATTGGATACCCGGCTGCAGGAACTTTTTCCATCTCCATACGGCCCTGAGCACCAACAAACAGTATATTGACACCCGGATCCTTACTCCGCAGTGCACCGGCAATGGCAATGGCCGGGAATACGTGCCCCCCGGTACCTCCTCCGCTGATGATAATCCTTGTTTCAGGCAACGACATGTTCGGTTTGTTTTGGTTGTTTGTCTTTTTTACTGTCTTCCGCGGCTTCCGATTCTTCAATTTCGCGGCTTACACTAAGGATAATTCCTATCGAAATGCTGGTAAACCAGATGGAAGTGCCCCCCATACTTACCAGCGGCAGAGTTTGTCCGGTAACCGGAAGCAGGTTCACTGCCACCATCATATTCACCATCGCCTGGAACACCAGGCTGAATGCCACTCCGAATGTGAGGAAGGCCGCGAAGTTGCGCGGGCTTCGGATTACAATTTTAATGGCCCGGAACAACAAAACGAGATAGAGCAATACCACAAGTATGCCGCCAATAAGTCCGTATTCCTCAATGATAATGGCAAAGATGAAATCGGAATAGGGGTGAGGCAGAAAGTTCTTTTGGGTGGAGTTGCCCGGCATGCGACCCGTAATACCTCCGTAAGCGATGGCTATCTTTGCCTGTTCCACCTGGTAATTGCCCTCGCTGTCGCCGCTTCTGAAGTTCTCGATGCGGTTTTGCCAGGTTCCGATGCGACCGCTCTTTTTCGGGGAGTTAGCCAGAACAATGATCATAATGAACAAACCCGCAAGCCCTATCCCTACCAGTAAGAAGATGTAGATGAATTTTACCCGGCCAACAAACATCAACACCAGGCAGGTAGTAAAAATCAGGGCTGCGGTGGAGAGGTTTGCAGGCAGTATAAGTCCGGTAATAAGAACTACCGGTATTATTATGGAAACGAATCCTTTGCGGAAGTCTTCAATCTCATCCTGTTTGCGGGCCAGCAGCCTGGCGACAAAAATGATAAGCGCAAGCTTGGCAAAATCGGAAGGCTGAAAGGTTAGGTTGATCAGCGGCAGGGTGTACCAGCGGCTGGCTTCGTTGAGGTTGGTGCCGAAAAACAAGGTAAAAGCCAGCAGAGGTACTGAAATATAGATTGCCAGCTGGGATATACGGGCATAGTATTTATACTTCACCAGATGAGCGAGAAACATAAGAACGAAGCCAAGCATCAGGATTCCCATGTGCTTGATGAGGTAGTATTCCGTATTCCCCGACTGGTAGCGGAAAGCCAGGGTGCCGGTAGAGCTGTATACAGCCAGCACCGAGAAGATCGACAGCAGGAATACCACTGCCCAGATCACCTTATCGCCCTTTATGTTTTTCAGAATCGATCGCATGCTTTCCGTCTGCTTTACGTATTAGAGTTCCTTTACAGCGGCTTTGAACTGCCGGCCGCGGTCTTCATAGTTCTCGAAAAGGTCGAAGCTTGCACAGGCGGGTGCCAGCAGTACCACATCGCCGTCTTCGGCAAGATAGTAGGACGTATTCACGGCATCGCGCGCTGTGCCCGTTACGGTGATCACCGGGATAATGCCCGTGAAGGCATCGATCAGCTTCTGGTTATCGGTACCCAGACACACCAGGGCTTTCACCTTTTCCTTTACCACATCGTAGAGCTTTGTGTAGTCGTTGCCCTTATCAACCCCACCGGCAATCCATATCACGGGTCTTTGCTGGCTTTCGAGTGCCCACCAGGCCGAGTTGATGTTGGTTGCCTTAGAGTCGTTGATAAACTCAATCCCGTGGATGTTGGCCACATGCTCCAGGCGGTGCTCGATGTTCTGAAAATCAGAAAGGCATTGCCTGATGGTCTCCTTCCGTATCCCAAGCAGCTTTGTGGCTATGCCTGCTGCCATGGAATTGTGGATGTTGTGTTTTCCCTGTAGTGCCAGTTCTTCGATCGACATAGTGAATGTTTCTCCTTTTATATTGAAAACTATCGTGTTATTTTCCATCCAGGCCCCTTCATGCCCTTTTTGGGTGAGGCTGTAGCGATACACCTGCTGCTTCAGTTCCATCTGCTCTGTCAGCCGGGCCGAAACTTCGTCGTCGGCACACCAGATAAAACTGTCGGAAGGTGTTTGGTTTTGAATAATTCTGAGTTTTGAAGCCGCATACTTCTCCATATTGTAGTCGTAGCGGTCGAGATGATCGGGGGTAATGTTGAGCAATACGGCAATGCCGGCTCTGAAGCTGTACATGCCATCGAGCTGAAAGCTGCTCAGCTCCAGCGCGTAATGACTGTGATGCCGTTCGCTCACCATGCGGGCAAAGCTGTTGCCCACGTTGCCTGCCAGTCCGGCATCCATTCCTGCACCCTGCATGATATGCCAGATCAGACTGGTTGTGGTGGTTTTGCCGTTGCTGCCGGTAATGCATACGGTTTGCGCATCCGTAAAGCGTGCGGCAAATTCAATTTCAGAAATCACCGGAATGCCGGCTCCGGCTGCCTGCAAAACAATGGGGGCAGTGTCGGGAATACCCGGACTTTTAACCACTTCGGTGACCCGGTCGAAAAGCCCGGCAGAATGTCCGCCTTCTTCAAAATCAATCCCTTCCTGCTGCAGCAAAGCGCGGTATTCGGGTTTGACGGGTCTGTTGTCGGATACAAATACCCCCATCCCCCTGCGTTTTGCAAGCAGGGCAGCACCTGTTCCGCTTTCGCCGGCGCCGAGTACCAGGATATGGGGTTGTGCGTTCATATTATTTTACCTGATTTTCAAGGTTACTATGGTGAAAATTGCCAGCATAATGCCGACGATGAAAAACCGCATCACAATCTTTGGCTCTGCGTAGCCAAGCACCTGATAATGGTGGTGCAGTGGCGACATCTTAAAAATTCTGCGCCCTTCGCCGTATTTACGTTTTGTCCGTTTGAAGTAGCTTACCTGCAGCATTACCGATAGGTTTTCGGCCAGAAAGATGCCGCACAGAATGGGAATCAGCAGTTCTTTCCGGATCATAATGGCGAGTACGGCGATTACCCCGCCCAGTGCCAGCGATCCGGTATCGCCCATAAAAACCTGAGCGGGAAAAGTGTTGTACCATAGAAATCCGGTACATGCACCTACAAAGGCACTTACGAATATGGTGAGTTCGCCCGTATCGGGCAGATACATAATGTTGAGGTAGTCGGCAAAGACAAAGTTGCCCGATACCCAGGCCAGAATACCAAGTGTAGCTCCTATGATGGCGGAGGTACCCGTCGCAAGCCCGTCGATGCCATCGGTCAGATTTGCTCCGTTCGAAACGGCAGTTATAATCAGTATTACAATGGGAACGAAGATGATCCAGGCGTGCTTCATTGCTTTTTTCCCAAACGGCTTCAGCAGAAGGGCATAATCGAGCTCGTTGTTCTTGAAAAACGGGATGGTGGTTTTGGTCGATTTGGTGGAATGCCGCGAAAATCTGCCGTCGTGATCGCCAACACGCTCAAATTCACTTAATTCGCTCGCGGAGCGTGAGCTGGTCTGTGCGATTTTCTCGCGGATAACCACATCTTCATGAAAATACAGGGTAAAACCTACGATCAGTCCTATTACAACCTGTCCCAGAATTTTAAACTTCCCGGCAAGGCCTTTTTTATCTTTACGGAATACCTTGATGTAGTCGTCGAGGAATCCGATAAAGCCCAGCCATACGGTAGTGATGAGTATGAGAATGATGTAGATGTTGTTGAGCTTGGCGAAAAGCAGGGTTGGGATTACAATGGCTGCCAGGATGATGAGACCTCCCATGGTAGGGGTTCCCTGTTTCTGCTTCTGGCCTTCCAGGCCCAGGTCGCGGACAATTTCGCCCACAAGTTTTTTCTTCAGGTAGTTGATCAGCGATTTCCCGAAAAGGAGAGAGATAACCAGGGAGGTAATAACTGCCAGTGCTGCCCTGAACGATATATACTGAAACATACCGGCGCCGGGTAAATCGAAGGCATTTTCCAGATATTCAAACAAATAGTACAGCATACTCTTCCTTTTTAATGGTTACACTCCCTTTGCCAGTCCAAAACATTCGCGCAGTTCCTCCCGGTCGTCGAAGTGGTGTTTTACCCCATTGATTTCCTGATAGGTTTCATGGCCTTTGCCGGCCACAAGCACAATATCCTCTTTTGCGGCCATGGCGCAGGCGGTGCGTATAGCCTCGCGGCGATTGCTGATTATCAGACAGTTCTTCATCCGCTCTGCGGAAACCCCGGATCTCATTTCATTCAGTATCGCTTCCGGGTCTTCGGTACGAGGGTTGTCGGAAGTGAGAATGGTAAGTCCGCTGTTCTCGGTTGCTATGGCAGCCATCACCGGGCGCTTGCTGCGATCTCGGTCGCCTCCGGCGCCAACTACAGTTATCAGCCTGCCGTTACCGGCCTGTATGGCGTTGATGGTGGCTATCACATTCAGCAGTGCATCGGGGGTGTGCGCATAGTCTACAATCCCGATGGTTCCCGAGGGGGCTTTTATGTATTCAAACCTGCCGTCCACAGCCTGCAGCCTGCTTAGTTCCGTAAGGGTTTCCACTTCGCCGGCTCCAAGCATAATGGCAGTGGCATATATATTCAGCAGATTGTATGCGTTGAAGGTTCCCACCAGCCTGCACCATACCTCATGTCCGTTAATGCTGAGCTGCAAACCGTCGAAATGATTTTCGAGGATCCTGCAGCTGAAGTCGGCCTGACGTTTAATAGCCGCCGTCTTTATACGGGCCCGGCAGTTCTGAACCATCACAAGTCCGTTGCGGTCATCGGCATTAACCAGTGCAAATGCTTCCGCCGGCAGGTGATCAAAAAATTGCTTCTTGGCTTTCAGATAGGCATCGAAGGTTTTATGGAAATCGAGGTGATCGTGGGTGAAGTTGGTAAATACCCCTCCGGCGAAGGTGAGCCCGGTTACCCTGTGCTGTACCACGGCATGAGAGCTTACCTCCATGAAACAGTAGGAACAGCCGGCATCGGCCATTTCGCGCAGCAAACGGTTAAGGGTAACCGCATCGGGAGTGGTATGGGTTGTGGGGACTTCTTTCAGGTGGATGCAGTTTTTTACCGTTGAGAGAAGTCCGGTTTTGTATCCTAGTCCTGTAAAAAGCCGATGCAAAAGGGTGGCGGTTGTGGTTTTACCGTTGGTGCCCGTTATGCCCGTAAGCCGAAGCTCAGCCGATGGATTGCCGTAGAAGTTGGAGGCCATGATTGCCAGCGCTTCATGGCTGTCGGAAACTTCCACAAACGTAACTTCTTCAAAGGTTCCTTCCGGGATCTCTTCACATACTACAACGGGGCATCCGGCATCCGCTGCCTGGCGGATGTAGGTATGACCGTCGGCAACCGTGCCGCGGATTGCCACAAACAGCTTCCCGGGGCCGGCCTTGCGGGAGTCGAATACCAGTTCGCTTATCTCCTGCTCCATGGTGCCTGTGGTGCGCCTGATTCTGCATTTATACAATATGTCCTGTAGCCTGACCACCTTTTTTGGTTTTTTAACCTAACTCAATAATGCACTGACTTCCGGCAGTGACTTTGATACCGGCAGGGAGTGACTGCCTCTTAACTTTACCTTTGCCGCTTATTTTTACTTTTATCCCTGCCGATTCCAGCATGTACACGGCATCGCGGGCTCCCATACCGGTAACATCCGGAACCTTGTCTTCGACAGGAGGAATGGGCGTTACCTCAGGGCCCTGTTCGCCGCTTTTGTATGTAAACCAATCGAAACTCCGGCTGCCCGGATAGCTTACGTTGATTTCACGAAACAGCATCTCCAGCTCATCGCCCTTTCCTGATGCCAGCAGGGGATAGATGCACGGAACGGTATCGGTGGCAGGTACGGGAACTTCGATCCGGGTGGCAAAAACCTTGTCGGCAACTTCCCTGAATACCGGACCGGCAATGGAACCGCCGTAGTACACGCCCTTCCGGGGATTATTTATCACCACAATCATGGAATAGCGCGGGTTGTCGGCCGGAAAATATCCGGCAAACGAAGCCTTGTAATTGCTTTTGTTGTAGCCGGCGTTGTTCTGGGCTATCTGTGCTGTACCGGTTTTCCCCGCTATCTTATAATAGGGATTTCTTAAATGAGTCGCCGTGCCGTGTTCCACCACACCTTCGAGCAGTTCGCGCGCCAGTGCAATGGTCTCCTTGTTCTTTACGATGGAGGTCGACAGGATTTCGGGTTGTATAACCTGAATGGTTTCTCCGGTATGCCTTATCTCTTTAACCAGCTGCGGCTTTACCATCACACCTCCGTTGGCAATGGCGTTGTAGAATGCCAGCGTCTGCAGGGGAGTGATTGCCACCTCGTAGCCGATCGACATCCACGGAAGTGAGACTTTTGACCAGTATTTATGGTGGGTATCTTTGATGGACGGTTTGCCTTCGCCGGAAATTTCGAGTCCCAGGGGCTGGTTCAGGCGCATCGCGTAAAGCTTGTCGATAAACTGCTGAGGCTTATCGTGATAGGCCCGGTGAATTACCTTTGAGATGCCAACGTTCGACGAGAGCTCAAATGCTTTTCTCACGCTGATTTTACCGTATCCGCCATGGTGTGAGTCTTTCATGATCCGGTTGGCAAACCTTACGGCCCCGCCCTGGGTGTCAACGGTATCGCTCAGGCTAAGCAGTCCGTCGTCGAGAGCAGCAAGAAGCGAGGCCAGTTTAAAAGTTGATCCCGGTTCGGAGCTTTCGCCAATGGCATAGTTGTATTTCTCTTCGTATACCCCGTCCTTATTCCTGCCGAGGTTGGCAATGGCAAGGATGTGTCCGGTTGCTACTTCCATCAGTACTACGCTGCCATGGTCGGCCTCGTTGGCAATAAGTTGACGCATAAGTGCATCTTCCGCCACATCCTGTATGTTGATGTCGATGGTGGTAACGATGTCGTTTCCGTCGCGCGGTTCGATTTCATTTTCATCGTTCAGCGGACGCCATACGCCTTTGCCGATGAGTTGCACCAGGCGTTGCCCTTTCTGGCCTTCCAGAACGTGCGAAAATGCTCCTTCCAGTCCTATGTCGTTTTCTTGTCCGTCTTTGTCCCATCCGATGGTTCTGAAGGCAAGCCAGCGAAAAGGCAGCTCACGTCTGTTCTTTGCCTCGGCAATAAGTCCGCCCCGGTATTTACCCAGTCTGAAGATGGGGAATTTCCTGATCGCCTTCAGGTCGGTATACGTAATGTTACGTTTCAGCAGCAGGTAACCGTTTTTGTTTTTGCGGGCCTTAAGCAGCATTTGTTTGTATTCGTTTTTGCTTTTATCCTTAAAGTGACCGGCGAGGCAAAGCGCAAGGCTGTCGACGTTTTCATTGAAGAATTCGTCGGTGTAATGAGGGGTTCCTGCATCCATGCGAAGTTCGAAAACCGGAACGGACGCTGCCAGCAGGCTGCCGTCGGAGGCCAGGATGTTGCCCCGGTTGGCTTCAATTTTATCGTATCGTATGGTTGCTTTCTCTGCTTTTTCGCGCCACATCTCGCCTTCCGCAAAATATATGTATGCAGCTTTACCAATAACGGCCAAACCAAGTAATACCATGATAAAATATACCAGGTAGACCCTCTTTAGTATTTCGCCCTTATTGCTGTCCATCGTTTTCTACTTCTCTTTCTTCACATGTATTTTATGCGGAGGAACCACCGATTCCTTAAGCCCGCTGTTTTTAAGCCGGTTTGCTACTTCCGACTGTTTGCTGTAGAACATCAGGTTCGATTTGGTGGTGATGTAGTTAAACCGGAGTTCCTCGAGTTCTTTTTTGGTGCGGTTGATGTCGATAATGGTTTTTTCGGCATTGTAGGAGTTGGCGATATAGAAGATTCCGAGCAGGGTGAGGTAAAGAATAAATGGTACTTGTTTTACGATGTTTTCGCGTGCGAGGAAGCTGCCGTCGAGGACGCTGTGCAGGGAGGAGCCAACATGCATTTTGCGGTTCAGGGTGTTGAATGCCTTGAACGAGCGTTTACGGCGGGCCTTTTCCGCGGCTTTCTTACGGATGGTATTCCTTGGTTTCTCCATCGCTGTTGCGTTCTGCTATTCTGAGTTTTGCACTGCGGGCGCGGTTGTTTACTGCCAGCTCTTCCTCGCTTGCTGTCAGCGGCTTGCGATATACTGGCCGGAACGGGGCGATCAGGTTTCCGAAGAAATCCTTGGTCTCGGTGCCTTCGAAGCTTCCCGTCTTCATGAAGTTTTTTACCAGCCGGTCTTCCAGCGAATGGTACGTCAGTACTACCAGCCGTCCGCCGGGTTTAAGTACCCTGGTGGTTTGCATCAGCATTTCCTTCAGCACTTCGAGTTCACCGTTTACTTCGATTCGCAGTGACTGAAATACTTTCGCGAAGAATTTGTTCTCGCGTCCCCGTTCGGCAAAGGGTTTAAGGATTTCCATCAGTTGTGCCGTAGTGGAAATTTCTCCTGCGCCGCGCTCTGCCGACAGTTTCATGGCGATGCGGTAGGCGTTGGGCAGTTCGCCGTATTCGCGGAATATGCGGATCAGATCTTCGGAAGGGTACTGATTTACAATTTGCCTGGCAGTAAGTCCCGAACGACGATCCATACGTAGGTCGAGCAAGGCATCGTACCGGGTTGAAAACCCGCGGTCGGCCTGATCGATCTGCCACGATGAGATGCCCAGGTCGGCTAATATGCCATCGGCCGGGACTGCTTTGTACAGGCGAAGGAAATTGGTGAGATACCTGAAGTTCTGGTTTACCAGGGTAAACTTTGGGTCGGAAGGCGCATTCGCCAGTGCATCGGCATCCTGGTCAAAGGCTATGAGCCTGCCGCTGCTCAGACGTTCAAGAATCGCCCGTGAATGACCCCCTCCGCCGAATGTAACATCTACGTACGTGCCGGCAGAATTGATGGCCAGACCATCAATACACTCCTGCAGCATTACCGGATTATGATACATCATTTATTCCTCGGTTTCGTTGATCTGACCCATAACATCTTCTGCCAGCGAAGAGAAATCGCCCAGCGATTCGCTGATCGAAGATTCGTATTTATCCTTATCCCAGATTTCTATCATATTGAGCGCAGAAGCCAGTACGATCGGTCCGCTGATGCCGGCAAATACTGCCAGATCCTTGGGAATCAGAAGCCTCCCGGTCTGGTCAAGTTCCACTTCCCTGACTCCGGCCATGAATACCCGGATAAAATCGTTGTTTTTCTTAACAAAACGGTTCAGCTTGTTTACCCCTTTCACCGCCCGGTTCCATTCCGAACGGGGATAAAGCTCCAGACAGGACTGAAATATGCTGCGCTTCAGGATAAAACCATCGGACAGGATGGACTCCAGCTGACTCTTCAGCGCCGAAGGAAGTAGCAGCCTCCCCTTGGAATCAACCTTACAGTCATGTACTCCGATGATTTCTACCATGATAGATTTTACCGTTTAGTGGCGTAAATATAGTATGGATTTACCACTTTTTACCACTTTTTACCACTATTGTTGATAACTTTTTGATGAATAACGGGCTAAATAGACTTATTATCATGGTAAGTATTTGTTATTCAACTACATATAATCTATCATTCCATGCCTGAGTCCTGAAAGGTATTCACCGTGTGTATTTCCGCAAATCGTATTTATTTACTCCAGCCATCAATTGATCTTTCATTTCTGAATACGATAACTATTCGGTCTTCCGCTAACGCTCAGCTAAACATTAACTTACAAGATGTAGAAGGATCCTGGGCAGGTGGTACCTGAGCCGGTGCCGGATTTCCTGTCTGCTTCACGGATGAATTGACGTTCTGAGTTCCGCACAGGAGGGACAGAAAAGAGAAAAGCTTTATAATTCCATGTAAAAGTTTCGGGCCGGTAGTTCTATTTATAGCTTTTTTTTAATCCATTCAGCACTTTTTCGTCAAGCCTTACCAACTCCCGGCACACGTGCAGATATTCTGATTTCAGATGCTTTCCGGTTTGTAATTTGTCCGGTTTCTGCACAGAGGATCTTTATTTCGCAGGGACATTGCGGTATCACGGTCAAAAAATTGAATAAATTTGCCAGTGGGAATATGCATGGGATTTTGCCGGGTAGTTTTGATCTTGCCGTAATTTCATGTAGATTTGTATAAATTTTAAAAAGACAATTTGCGATCGCGATATGAATCTGCAGGATCAGGAGGCAGCCGGTAGTTATTCCGATTTTATTGACCTTGAAAAAGTTATTGCAGGGAAGAATCCCCGTTTGCTTAAAATTCTGCCGGGTTTTCTGATCCGTTATTTAAAGAGGATCATACACCAGGATGAGTTAAACCATAGTCTCCGGGAACACCGGGATTTATCGGGTCACGATTTTCTGGAAGCCATTCTCAGGGATTTCGGAGCCAATATTGTTATCCGGGGGGAAAAAAACATCATGGAAACCGAACGCATGGTTGTGGTTTCGAATCATCCGCTGGGCGGACTCGACGGGATGGCTCTGATGTATGCAGTCGGGAAGTACAGACCCGATATTGTAGCCCCGGTCAACGACTTTCTGCTTCACCTTCCCAATCTGCGGCCTTTGTTTATTCCGATAAACAAGCACGGTTCCAATGCTTCCAATATTCAGGCATTTGATAAGGCCTTCTCTTCACAGAAAACGGTGCTGTATTTTCCTGCCGGTTTATGCAGCCGCAAAACCGGAGGCGAAATCCTTGACCTCGAATGGAAAAAGACATTCCTGAGCAAAGCCCGTCGCTTTCAGCGTGATATCCTTCCAGTGCATATCAGTGGAAGGAATTCCAACTTTTTTTACAACCTTGCCAATATCCGTAAGTGGCTAGGAATCAAAGCAAACATTGAGATGCTCTATCTGGTGGATGAAATGTTTAAGCAAAAAAATAAGGATATAATTATTACCTTTGGTAAGCCCGTTCCACTAGAAGTGTTTGACAAAAGGCACAACGACCGCGACTGGGCTGCCTTGCTGAGGAAGCATACCTACCGGCTCGAAGTAGAACCAGAGGCAGTTTTTGTTGTCTGAACAACTGTTAACTAAAAATGAACCAGATGAAGATGGAAAAGATCATCCCGCCTGTTGAACGGGAAGTTCTTGAGGCTGAACTTTCACCCGACAAAATGATCCGGGTTACCAATAATGGAAACAACCAGATCTATATAGTCAATCATTTTAACTCCCCCAATGTTACCCGCGAAATAGGCAGACTCCGTGAAATTACTTTCCGTGATGCCGGAGGCGGAACCGGGCTCGACTGTGATCTGGATCATTTCGATACCTGTGAGAATCCGTTCGAACAGCTGATCGTCTGGAATCCGGATGACCGGGAAATTATTGGAGGCTACCGCTTTCTGCACTGCAAATTCCTGAAAAAGGGCGAGGATGGTGAATTCCACACCCCTACGTTCAAAATATTCCGCTATTCCGAAGAGTTCGTCACCGAATACCTTCCCCATACCATAGAGCTTGGCCGGTCGTTTGTTCAGCCTGCTTACCAGCCCATTAACAACATACGTAAGGGGCTTTACTCACTCGATAATATATGGGACGGCCTGGGTGCTTTATTGCTGATGTATCCCGATACCCAGTACTTTTTCGGGAAGATTACCATGTATCCCGATTTTAACCGTAAAGCACGCGACCTTATCCTGACGTTTATGCAGAAGTACTTCGGCGATAACGATAACCTGGTGTATCCCGTGGTGCCGCTGCCCATCGATACCGATCCGGATTTCCTTGCAAAAGCATTTCCCCACGGTGTTTACGAGAAGGATTATAAGGTGCTGATTCAACTGGTCAGAGGGCTTGGAGAGAACATTCCGCCTTTGGTGAATGCATACATGAATCTTTCTTCAACCATGAAGTACTTCGGAACCGCCATCAACGATGAGTTTGGCGCAGTGGAAGAGTCGGGCATTATTCTTACCATTCGCGATATTTACGAAATGAAGATTGAACGGCATCTTACCGTTTATAAAAAAGGTTGATGATAATCCGAACCGCAGATTTTCTGGTTAGCAACACCAATCCTTCGCGCTGTCCTGCCGCTGAAATGCCCGAGTATGCATTTATCGGCAGGTCGAACGTAGGAAAATCTTCACTCATCAATATGTTGCTGGGTCGGAAAAACCTCGCACGAACATCGTCAACACCCGGTAAAACCCGCCTTATCAATCATTTTGTCATCAACGGCGAATGGTATCTTGTTGACTTACCGGGGTATGGATATGCTCGAATATCGAAAACCGAACGTGAAAAGTGGGAAACCATGATCCGGAATTATCTGAGGCGCCGTTCAAATCTGGTCACTACGTTCATCCTGGTTGATTCTCGCATCGAACCCAAACAGGTTGACATTGATTTTATCAACTGGTGCGGAGAGGAGCAGATTCCGTTTACAATTGTTTTTACCAAAGCCGATAAGATTTCGGATAATCAGCTGGCTTCCAATTTGTCGCAATTTATGGGTAAACTTACCGGGTATTGGGAAGAGCTTCCGCAATACCTGGTTACCTCATCCGAAACAGCCCGCGGCAAAGACGAAGTCCACAATCTGATAGAATTAGGGAATGAGGCTTTTCGTTCGTTCAGCAAAGGGAACACATAAAAAAAGCGGGGTTGATGCCCCGCTTTTTCGTAATGACTTAATTCTGTTCGAGTTGCACCAGCAAATAATTTTTGGTAACGGTCTCGCCGGATTTTACATTTATTTTCGCGACCACGCCATCCACCGGTGAAGTAAGGTTGTTGACCATCTTCATGGCTTCAAGTTCAAGGAGCTGATCTCCATGTTTTACTCTGGCCCCCTCTTTAACGAAAATCTTCCGTATGGTGCCGGGAATAAAGGAGACAACTTTGTTGTAATCGACCGGTTCGTAGTTTTTCCTCGCCAGGTATTTCCGGGTGAGGGTGGTTTTGTACTTCACGTTGTCGATTATAATGGTTTTGAATGCAGAAGTAACGTTTTCTTCCATAGCGTGCTGAATTAGAATGGAGGTATTCCGTGTTTCTTATTCGGGCGGATCTCCGACTTTTCGGAGGAGATCTCGAGGGCATGCACCAGCATATTGCGGGTTTCGGCAGGCTCGATTACGGCATCCACATAACCGTAAGCAGCGGCAACGTATGGGTTGGCAAACTTCTCCTTGTATTCTTTGATTTTGAGCTTGCGCATCTCATCCGGATTTTCGGCATTTTTAATTTCGTTCCGGAAAATGATGTTGGCAGCTCCTTCCGGACCCATAACGGCAATTTCTGCCGTTGGCCAGGCAAATACGAAATCAGCTCTCAGATGGCTTGAACACATGGCAATATATCCTCCGCCGTATGCCTTGCGGAGTATTACCGTCATCTTAGGAACGGTGGCTTCAGAGTATGCATACAACACCTTGGCGCCGTGGCGGATAACCCCGGCATGCTCCTGATCAACGCCCGGAAGGTAACCCGGAAGATCGACCAGGGTAACCAGCGGAATGTTGAAAGCATCGCAGTAACGGATAAAGCGTGCGGCTTTGTCGGACGAGTCAACGTCGAGTACTCCGGCAAGCACCAGCGGCTGATTGGCGACAAAGCCAACCGTATTGCCGTTGAGGCGTGCAAAGCCAATTACAATATTGGCTGCAAACATGCTCTGTACTTCAAAAAATTCGGAATCATCCACGATGGATCTGATGACGTCTTTAACATCGTAAGGCTGCCTTGGATTTGTCGGGAAAATCTTATCGATGTTGTAATTACGGCTGCGGGGCGGTTTCTTGGGAAACGCTTCCGCCTTCTTGATGTTGTTCCAGGGAATGAAACTGCACAGGGTCTTGATCTGATCAAAACACTCCTGTTCGCTTTCGGCAAAGAAATGGGCATTTCCCGTAATCTCGCTCTGAACTCTGGCTCCACCAAGCTCTTCCATCGAAATCTCTTCACCCAGTACGGTCTTGATTACCTCAGGACCCGTAATGAACATCTTTGAGATTTTGTCTACAACAAATACAAAATCGGTAAGTGCAGGAGAGTATACTGCTCCCCCGGCGCAGGGCCCGAGAATAACACTTATCTGGGGAATAACTCCCGATGCCTGCGTGTTGCGGTAAAAAATCTCACCATAACCTGCAAGTGAATTAACCCCCTCCTGAATACGGGCACCGCCCGAATCGTTGATCCCGATAATGGGAACCTTTAACTTCATCGCATGATCCATGATCTTGGTGATCTTCTTGGCATGCATCCAGCCAAGCGATCCTCCTGCCACGGTGAAATCCTGTGCGTATATACAAACCGGATATCCGTTGATGGTACCCGTACCCGTAATAACACCGTCACCGGGCAAATATTTGTCGCCCATGTTGAAGTCCTTACCGGCATGCTCTACAAACAGGTCATACTCGTGGAACGATTTGGGGTCAACCAGGGCAATGATTCGCTCGCGGGCCGTCATCTTTCCCGTTGCTTTCTGCTTCTCAATAGCTACCTGGCCTCCTCCCATCAACGCATCACGCATCCTCTTCTTGAGGTCTGTTGTCTTTTTGGTTAATGACATATCCGAAGATTTAGATAATGTTCGTTTTTATCCCTGATGCCGGTGCGGGTTTCCGGCAAAGCAAACAAAGGTAATACATAATTTAGGATACCAACCTCCCCTAAGTTGAAAAACGTGGTTTTTAAGGTATTTTTAATATGTTAAATAGCTGAAATACAATAATATAGATAGTTTTTTGCTGAGTTTTGAACACTTCCGCAATCGATTGAAAAAGTCCGGATCATCAAAATATTTTACTGATTTTAGGGAGTTTTTGCCTCAAACAGGATACTTTTTTGCTGAATATTCTTTCTGAGTTTCCTTTTCAGGCCTACGTCAATGCCTCTTGCCCTTTATAGAGTTTTATTGTAAGTTTGTACTCCGGCAACGGAAGACCTTTCATCCTTGAGTGTCCTTCCTATTATAACGTTTCGTATGAATATTGAAGAATTGCGTGAGTTTTGCCTTTCCCTTCCGGGAACAACAGAGCATTTTCCGTTTGATGAATCAACGCTCGTTTTTAAGGTTAACGGAAGAATGTTTGCCCTTACCGATCTTGTTGATCCTCTTGCCGTTGCCGTTAAATGCGATCCCGAACTGGCCCTGGAACTCAGGGAACGCTACCCCGCAGTGAAACCGGGATATCACATGAATAAAAAACACTGGAATACCGTTTCCATCGACGGCACAATTCCCGACCGTCTGATCCGGGAATGGATAGAAACGTCGTACAGCTTGAATGAAAAGAAAAGCCGGGGCAAAAAAGCCTGATAAAATCCGTATTTCCGCACGGATGCTTAATGTCTGTTTGTTTTACACGGAAAGTAAATCCGCAGTACCCATATAATAAGGTATGGCTGCAGAATTGGCAGTTAATTCGTATTATCCCTGCTTTTCACGGATTTTGAAAACATCGGCCAGCAGATATCCTATGGCAGCACCCCATAATATGCTCATATACGGGTTGGAAGTAATGGCGCAGCTTCCGGAATTACAGCCTATGGTCCGGTAATAGATAAAACCGCCCAGCGCACCGAGCAGCAATCCTGCAATGTTTTTCAGGGTATTGCGTGAAGTAATCCAGCGGTTAAATTTTTCAGAAAGGCTTGAACCAGTATCGGGGGTACTCATTTTTTTTAATTTTTATATGCAGTTGTGTGCATATCAACAAAGATGCCGTGTTAAAGTTCATGCCATTTTCCGGCAGACTGAAAGAGAAACCTACCGGAACCATACGAGGGTAACCCCGTGACCGCCCCGCTCAAGACTTTCATCCTCATAGCGGTCAACCTCGGGTATGTCGCGGAGCATAGAATGCAGGATGTTGCGCAGCACACCGTCGCCTTTTCCGTGAAGGATACGCACTTCATGCACGCGCAGCAGTATGGCCTGGTCGATATAGCGTGCAATCATTTCCTGTGCTTCGGTAGCCTTTTTTCCGCGTATGTCAATCGACATCTTAAAATCGGCCATTTTGTCATTGAGCTGATGAATAACTCCGGCCGAAGGTTTGCTGAAGCGCTGTGCAGCTTCCCATTCTCTGATTTCGGAATTGGTAGCCAGTACCAGCTTGTCGGCAGTGATTCGCAGTTTTATAGCACCCGACAGCACAGTAACGTGCTTCCCTCTTACCTCTTCTACTTTTCCAATGCTGTCGTGCCCTTCCATTTTTACCAGACTGCCCGGGCGTATGGGACCTTCGGGCCGTTTTACCGGTTCTTTTTCACCTTTTAAGGATGGAGGGGTAGGAGCGGCAGGCTCAAAATCTTCATTCAGTATCGCACCTGCGGTTTCAGCCAGCTTTTCACGAACTTCCCGGGTTGCCTTTTTATCTGCTTTCTGCTCCCTGATTTCCTTTATGGTATTTTCAATTAATTTGTTCGACTTGTCGATGATGGCCCTGGCCTGAAGTCGGGCATCCCGGAGCAGATCCTGCCGCTTTGTTTCCAGCTGATTCAGCTGGGTTTCGTAACGCCCGACAAGCGACGCCAGTGTTTCATCGGCAACTTTCAGCTCGGCTTTCTTTTGCTCTATGTTTCGTTTATCAACTTCCAGTTGTGCCAGCTGGAGCTCAAAATCGAGCTGGGTGCGGCTGATTTTGGTTTTGGCATTCTCGAGCACCTGAACCGGGAATCCTATCTTTTGGGCAATTTCAAATGCAAATGAGCTTCCCGGTTTTCCCGGACTTAGTTTGAACAGAGGCTGCATGGCCCGGGTATCGTACAACATAGCAGCATTAAAAATCCCCGGAAGGCGGTCGGCCATCAGCTTCAGGTTGGTATAGTGGGTGGTGATAATTCCAAAACAACCCGATCCGTTCAGGGCTTCCAGACTTGCCTCAGCCATTGCTCCGCCCAGCTGGGGCTCGGTTCCCGCTCCGAATTCGTCGATAAATATCAGCGACGAGGAATTTGCATTACCTATAAAATTACGGATATGGATCAGATGCGAACTGTACGTGCTCAAATCGTTCTCCAGCGATTGCTCATCTCCTATTTCAAGGAATATCCGGCTGAATACTCCGGCAACCGAGTCTTCGCTTACCGGTATCAGCAACCCGCATTGCAACATGTACTGAAGCAGGGCTGCGGTTTTAAGGCATACCGATTTTCCTCCCGCATTCGGACCACTGATTACCATAATGCGCTGATCCTGCGTCAGCCGGATGTCCTGAGGTACAATTTTCCGGCCCTGTTGTTTCAGTGCAAGGTTAAGCAGTGGGTGAACGGCATTTCTCCAGTCCATCACCGGTCCGACATTGATTTCCGGCTTTGCGGCTCCCATGTTTACAGCCAGCATTGCCCCGGCACGTATAAAATCAACTTTTCCAAGGAAAGAGTAATATTCTGCAAGCTCTGTGGTAAACGGACGGATAAAATCGCCGAAATCAATCAGAATTCGGGTGATTTCCTGTTTTTCTTCAACCCTCAGGTTCTGAATTTCATTGTTAATCTCAAAAACTTCTGCTGGCTCCACAAATACGGTATGTCCGGTAGCCGAGGTGTCGTGCACGTAACCCTGGAGTTTCCGCTTGTTCGACGCCGGAAGCGGAATCACCAGCCTTCCGTTTCGTATGGTAAGTTCAGCATCGTCCTGTGCTATCCCTTCTTTTCTGGCCGAGGCCAGAATCCGAGTGATGCGCCGGTCGACACCCGATATCCGGCTGCTGATTTCACGCCGGATGGAGTAGAGATGTTCGCTGGCTTTATCCCTGATTTCCGATTTGTCGTCAACTATCTGTTCAATTCGTTTTACGATTACCGGGTCAGGAACTTCTTCGGGAGCAATGGCCCTGAGATTGGGAAACTGTACTTCGTCAAGCCGATTCAGGTAGCGAACAATTTCGGTGATAGTGATGAGCGAAAGCCGGAGCTCCGAGAGGTATTCCGGATCGGCGTATGTTCCGGGAAGCCGCAAATGCAACAGCATTTCCGTCAGATCGTAGTAGTCCTGCGACGGGAAGTTTCCGGCGAACTTCAGAATGTACTGCATCTCCGACAATTCTCCCGTTCGCCTGACTATTTCCTGGTGATCGCCCGTAAACTCCATTCCGGCGACAAGCTGCGCACCCCGGTTGCTCAGGCAAAGGCTTTGCATCATCTGCCTGATCTGGGTGAATCCGGTTTTTGCCTCGAAAGTATCGGGATAGATCACGGGGGATTTTTTCGCAAAATTAGCTATTATTTGGATGAGACAGCGCTCCCGCCCACACGCGTTCTGCTTTTACCCTTCCCGGAAACGGCTCCAACGATCAGAAGGATCAGTGCCGAAACACCTGTAATGCCGAATATGAGATCGAGCCAGCGCGGACGGACAAAGGTGACGGGACTGTAGTCGCCGATGGTAACGTAAGCTGCCCAGTAGTAGGGGTGCGAGCGCAACATATCGCCTTCGGCCAGCATGTCGAGCTTTGCCTGCCGCAATGCTTCATCTCGGTGCATTCCCTTGCGTATGTATTTATAGAAATTGTTGACTATGCGGGCACTGGCCTGATCATCAACCGACCACATGGTCATAACGATTCCCGGTACACCGGCATATAAAAATCCCCTGGCCAGATTCATAATGCCCTCGCCCTTCAGCAAACGACCTGTTCCGGTGTTACACGCGCTCAATACCGCCAGACTTGCATTCAGCTCCATGCCAAACAGCTCGTATGTATTCAGCATTCCGTCTTCAACCGTATCCCCGTCCTGATAAAAAACCAGCTTCGACAGCATAGGCTCTTCATTGTTTATCAGGGTATGCATGGCAAAGTGAAGGATATTGTATTTCGATGCCCGTTTCTTAAAGGCCTGCTCCGTTGCCTGAACGCCGTAATATTTATCGGCTCCCGGTCCCCGGCTGATCTTCCGGATCTCTTCTTCCACTCCCGGAATGGGAAGCAGATAAACCGCATTGCCGGTTTCATCGATGAACGCATCGTTTTCCAGATCGGTCAGATTATCGTATGCAGGAGCCATCGCAAGCAGGTTTCTTTCTGCCCGTCCGTGGTTGCGGATAAGATCCGAAAACTGCAGCGTGGCCGATGCACTGTAGCTGATTACATGGCTGCGGATAAGGAATGGCAGATTCCTGAAATCCATACGCGTGGTATCGGACGGAGCATCCAGCAGCATATCAAATGAGATATACCCGATTTCCGCATCCGGCACAATGATCAGCTTTTTGTCGTCAACCAGTCTCTTTACAGGCTCCAGGAGAACGCTGTATAATGATCGTGCTGCTTTAACATAGGAGAGATAATCTTTCATCTCCGGACTCATCATCCCGCCCGAAGTTGTGGCTGCGGTGAGGGCCCGGATGCTGGCGGTAAAATCCGTTGGAATCCTGCTGGTAAGAACGTCAAATTTCTCACGGTTAATTACAAATGTGTAAAGCAGACTGTCGGTAAGTGTGTACTCAACCAGTGCCCGGCCAGGTTCCAGATTTTCCCTGATCCTGGCAATATCGGGCGAAGGACTCGTATACTTCAGCGCGTAATAATCGGGGTAATCCTTTTCGAGTACCTTAATCAGACTGTCGTATCGGGCTTCCAGATCAAAAACGCGTGATTCCCAGAACTTAATTTTACCATCGTCGGGGCTTGATTTCTGACGTTCCTCATACATCAAGCGGTTAAACGACCCGAGGTCAAGTCTGAGGTTACGCTCCAAGGCCCGGATTGCAGGAGGAATTTTACCGAACTGGCGGGCTTCAACATCCTGTATTGATGCCAGCAGCACCGTCGATTTGCCCTTGTCGGCATAATTAAATGCCAGTTCCAGGTATTTTTGGTCTCCGCTGATCCGGTATAGGATGGTAGCAACGCGAACCGTGTTGAGATAGGTGTTGCGTTCATCTGCAGAAAGCAGCAGTTTGCTTTCTTCGTTTTGATAGCTTAGCCTGAGTTTGTCAACTACTTTCACCGAAAGTGTATATGCTTCCAGGCAGCTTTCCAGCAACTTAAGTTCGCTTTTCGATTCCCAGAGGGTGTAAAGTGCATCGGCTTTTCCATTGAGGGCATTCACAAGGTAGCGGTCGGGTATCAGGTCTTTTGACTCTGGATTTTCAAGGGGTTCCGCTGATGCGTAGTTGGGAATTAATGCGGAAATGGCATCCCGATAATGGGTGAGCGCCGCTGCAGCATTGCCCGTAATCAGATAATAGTTGCCCAGATGGGTAAGGTTGTTGGAAACTTCACGACTGTGCGGTCCAAAGTTTGACTTGGAGATCGATAGTGCCCGTCTGAACATGGAAAACCCCAGATCGTCTCGTCCTTCGCTTAGCTGAAAATAGCCGTAACGCGTAAACAAAAGCGCAGTTTCTGGATGATCCGCATCGAGCAGTTCTACGGCAAGCTGTATGGCTTTGTTGTAGTACGATGCGGCCGTATCGGGCTCATTCATCGAATTGTAAAGGCTTGCAAGATTGCTGTATGTTTTGATGGCCGACGGATTCACCGTTTTTTCAGGGATGCTGGCCCTGTAGTAACGGAGGGCATTTGCAAAATCGCTCTTTTTCTCGTAGATGTATCCGATATTCATATTGGCCGAAAGAATCATGGGATGCCCCGGTTCAAATTTTCCGGAAGCCAGCGCCAGTACTTTATTGAAAAATATCAATGCCTTTTCGTAATCGGCCATATGAACGTAAATCTGACCCTTGTTCAGATAAACGCCTGCCAGGTCAGGATGGTCGGGACCTCCCCGTTTCAGCAGAATATCTTCGGCCTGATTGTAATACGAAAGCGCTTCGTCGTCCTTATATGCCAGAATCATGAAACGGCCCATGTTAAGATAGGGCATGGCAAGGGCGGGATCGCCCGGATTCAGGATCTTTTCGTAAATCTCCAGCATCTGCGAAAAAGCTTCTTCCGCTTTTTCATAATCCCCGGTCTGAGCCCTGATAATTCCGATGTTCTGAATAAACATTGCCAGATCGGCATCCTGAGGATTTTTACGCTGAAGAGCAAGCTCATAGGCACGGGTATAATTGGCCAGTGCTTCGGAGTAGTCGCCCCTGAAAAACGACAAATTGCCCAATCCGTTGTATGTCATGGCCAGCAGTGTGTCGGCCGTGCCGTTGACAGCAGAACGGACAGCTATGCTCTCACGCAAAAATTGAACTGCCAGGTCAAACTGCCCTTTGTCCATATACAATACTCCCTGCTTATGGCGGATGTCAGCCAGAAGGTTTTTATCGTTTTCAAGCCTTTCTGCCTGAATAACAGCTGCCTGTTCAACATTAAGCAGAGCCGAGTCGATGCTGCCGCCCGAGCGGTGGATGTCGGCAATTTTTATCAGAATACCTGCCTGTTGCTTCCATTGCTGCCTGCCCGCTGCGGCTTTCAGCGCAAAACCGTAATACCGGAGCGCACTGTCGGGCTCGGCACGCGAAAGAAATGCGGATGCAAGTGCGGTAAAATCCTGTGAACTGCGTGTGCTGGATACAGCACTTCCCGTGTGACCTGCCTCTTTTTTCTTTTTTCCGGTGCAGGAAACAAACATCCCGGCGCAAAGCAGGCATGCCATTGCGGTATAAAATACCGGACGATACCAGGAACGGTTGTGCATCGATGGCTGATCCGGAAATTTTTAAGGACCGGATGGGACAAAAATAGTAAAATTTATATACTAAAAGTAATCCCGCAAAGACATAAATTATGGTTTGACGGCATTATTGTATGGCCACACCGGTTCTTACCAGGAGTTGAATCCCTCAGGTGTCGTAAGCCCTGATTGGCGAAATAAAAAAAACGGAGAGCTGCCGGCTCTCCGTTTTCATGGAAAATCTGTCGGTTTATTGCGCTATAATCATACGTCTGCTTTCATTCACACGGTCGGACCCTTCCACACTCAGGGTATAGAAGTATACTCCCTTTTCCATTCCGTTTGTATTGAAGCGTACATATTGAGCCCCGGCCGGCATTGTTTCGTTTACAAGAACGTTTACAAGCTGTCCGGTAATGCTGTAGATGCTGATGTTAACATGTCCGGTTGAAGGTACAATGTAATCAATAGTGGTAATTCCGTTTGCAGGATTGGGATAGCTTGCTCCGAGATACTGAGCGGATCCCGAAAGCAGCGGCAGGCTGAATCGTGTTTCTATTTCGTTGCCTTCCCTGTCGCTGAAATGGCTTTCCGGGTCGATGGTGAAGCGGATGTCGCTGCCATCGTACTGAGAAGTGGTTGTTCCGTTGATAATTACTACCGGCATACCGCTGCTGACCATCTGCTCATAGGAGCTTTCGCTGATCCAGCTGATGCGGATTTCGCCGTTGCGGATGTTGTATTTTATTTCTCCCAGCGGACTTGTGATGTCACTGATGTTAACTTTTCCGGCAGGATATTTAATAACGAGTCCCATGGCTGCTGCTGCCGGGATGTCGTTTGCGCTTACTTCAATGCTGAAGTTGCTGCTTACGGCTTTTTTGGTGTAGTTTACAAGAAGTTCTTTTGCATTGCGGGTGGTGGGAACAAAGGTTCCGTTTACGTCTCCTGCGCTGGAACCGCCCATGGTAGGTACGTTGGTGCGGGCTTTATACATGGGGTTGCCCACTTGAATATTTTCTATAACCTGGAATACCCATGAATCTGAGGTGAATGGAACGCCATCCATAAACCAGGCAACGATGGCATCGTAATCGTCCCAGTTGATTTCACCAAAAGGTTCGGCCACGTCAGCAGCCATTTGTTCAATCTCATCAAGTGTCCGATTGCCTTTGATGTGATGGCGTACTTTCTGTGCATCTGCCATATTGATTCCACCAGGCATTGCAGTAGTCGACGCTTCAATATAATATGTACCTTCATCTACTCCGGTAAACTCATAACTTCCGTTAAAATCGGTTTCGGCAGTTTCCACCAGGGTGTTGTTGGTGTCATACAACTTAACCGTCACGGCTGCAATGGGTTTGTTGTTGCGAAGGTGGTACAGAATGGTGCCTGCAACCTCATTCTGTGCATGTGTCTGACCTGCCAGAAGGAGCAGGATGGTAAAGGCAAGTAGCACTTTTGTAATCTGCTTTTTCATTTGATTGGGGGATTTTGGTTGATATTGGGTCAGTTTGTGGTTATATTTTTAAATTTCCTGAGTTACTTTTGCCGTTCAGCTGTCATTAATTAGTCCGCGAGCTTCCCGATGCGATCCTGGTATCTATTTACCGGTCATATCATGAAACCGTCAAAAGTAGTTAAATAAATATTTCCTGCAGTAAAAAAATCGGGTGACTGAAATTTTTCAGACCAGAAGATTGAAGTGAAAAAGTTTTTTTCGTCAGCATGGAAGCAGGTATTTAACTAACAATTAATCAGTAAAGTCGCTAAAGGTAACACGGAAAGTCCCAAAAAAAAGTGAAAGCAGAAAGAAAATATTTCTAAAGCGCTGGTAATGAGGGAAATGGAAAAGTAAATTTTTTTTGTTAGTAAGGGTGATGAATTTTGTTTACTTCAATATGGTGAATAAAATTCATAAAAAAATAGCTTGAAGACTATTACCTTTTTGTAAAAACCGGATAAAGAAACAGAAAATGATCCACTACTCGGATGAAGCAATCCTGGAAGGCCTGCGCTTGAGGAGTGATTACATCATCAAGTACATTTATCAGGAATTATTTCCCACGATAAAGTACCTGGTGGTTAAGAACAGCGGGAATGACGAGGATGCCGAGGATGTGTTTCAGGACTCTCTGATTGTAGTATTTAAAAAGATCAGGGATAATGAGCTTGAGTTAACCTGTTCTTTTCGAACGTATTTGTACTCGGTGAGCCGCAATCTGTGGCTTCAGAAGCTGACCAGGAGCAGGCAGTTTGCCCGCGAGTTCAGCGATATTGAGAGTTTTGTTGATCTTCCCGATAAGGTAATGGATCAATTGAGCGATCAGGAGGAGATGGAAAAGTACAGGTTGTATCAGGAGCATTTCCTGACCCTGGGCGATGATTGCCAGAAGGTATTGCTGCTGTTTATGAAGAAAATGTCCCTCAAAGATATTGCAACCGAGATGGGATATAAAACGGAAAAATATGCGAAAACGCGAAAATACCTCTGCAAAGAGGAATTAAAAAAGAGAATTATCAATGATCCGAAGTGTCACAAATTCCTGTCCGATGACTAAAAAACCGAAGTATTCCCAGCTGATCGAGAGATTTATAGCGGGGGAGATGAATGAGGATGAACTCCGGTGGTTTGGCAAAGAACTGCAAACAAATGCAGAACTGTCGGCTGAACTGAAGCTGGACAAGGACCTCGACAACATTCTTTTTGATGAAGATGTTGTTGAGTTCCGAAGAAAGCTGATCGGTGTATTTAATGAATCGAAACAGCAGGAGGCTCCCCGCATTGTCAGAATGCAACCACGCAGGTGGCAGCTCGCTGCCGCTGCAGCAATTGCAGTCCTGGTGATCGCCGGTGGTGCCATACTGTTGACTCGGCAGCGCTCCTACACGGCAGAGAAATTGTTCAGCATGTATTACGATTCCAATCGTACGATAGAGCTGACCCGTTCAGGCAACGCTAACATAGTGGAGGCTATTCTTAAGTTTCAGCAGAAAGATTATCAGGGAGCTTCCCTGCTTTTTGCCGAAATTCTCGATAAGGACAGCTCCAATATCGCAGTATGGTTCTATAATGGAATCTCTTATATCGAAACAAACCGTATCGACGACGCCGTTAAAGCGTTCCGCTATATTGTTGAGAATAAGAACAACCTTTATGTCGAACATGCCGAATGGTATCTCGGGCTGTGCTATCTAAAAAACGAGCAAATAGATTTTGCCGTTGAACAATTCCGAAAAATTGCGTCCGACCAAAACAACTACCACTGTAAAGAAGCTTCAAAAATACTTGAGAAACTTGGACGTAATTAGAAACTACCCAAACGAACGATCATTGATAATAAAAATGCCGGATTCAGTCCGGCATTTTTTATTCATACTTTCGGCCTAGTTGTCAGATCAAATACGCTTAAACATTTAAAGCCATTTATTTTTTGTTGGATATTTTTTCCTGTTATTTATTGAAATTTCATTGCAATAGACTGAATATTAAGATAATGAAATGATTGTAAATTCAAAAACTCATCCTGCAACAGTAAACATTTCCTAAGATTTATAATATTATTATCGAAAATCCTGTATTCTGAGAATATATTTTGAGATACTGTATTATCTTTGCATCAACTCACTAAAGAAATGAAACTAATTTAAACCAAAAAATTATGGATAAGGTAAGATTAAAAGCATCACCGGAACAAATCGATGAGCTTGTAAAGGCAGAAGAAGCAAAGCTCAGGTTAAAACTTGAAGAAGATATTAAAAATCTTCGTAAAAAGTATGAGTATATCGATATCCCCCTCCAGATTCCTGCCGGAGAAAGCAAAGGATCGGGTCAGCGCACGAAGTGGACTGCCGGTGATGTGGAAAAACTCATCAGGCTCTACGCTCACGAAAACAAGAAACCCAAAGCCATCTCTCAGGAAATCGGAAAACCCGTTAAAGTTGTTAATGCAAAGGTCGCAGTTCTGAAGAAGAAAGGTATGATCGGTTAAACCTGTTTTTGATGGTTTTGCAAAAGAAAAATGCACCCTCTGCAGGTGCATTTTTTTATTTCCTTTCGCCGGGTAAAAATGATTTTTAAATGAGGAAACGAGGGATCAAGATCAAAACCTGTGGATTAAGTCAAATTAGGCATAGAGTTTAGATAACCGAAAGAGGAAGAAATTAACATCACTGACACCTCTATATTGTTGTCTGAAAGTTTTAATCTTAGCATTAAAAGATTCAGCACTTGCATTGGTACTTCGGTTATCGAAGTAGTTGAGGATTTTCCTATAATGATTCATTATTGTCTTGGAGATCGTGTTAAAGGCTTTAAATCCTGCTTTTTCGACCTTTTCATGCCATTTAGCGAGTCTGGTAAATGCATAGATTTTCTCAGTTGTGGAAGTGTATATTCTTGATAAGCTTTGGGTTAATTCATAGGCCAATTTGATATCAGGGAAGCGTTCAAATAGTATTGCCGCTCTATCAGCCTGTTGTTGGGTCCAGTTCTGCTCACTTTTATAAAGCAAGTATCTGCTTCTGGCAAGAAGTTGCTTAAAGGTATCTCCGTTGGGTAACACTTCTGGAATAAATATCTGTTAGTACGTTTTTGCTTTCTCGATAGCGTCATTCTCCTGATCCAATGCTTCCCACCGGTGTTTAATGCGTATTTCCTGAAGGGCTTCTGTTGCTAATTGCTGGACATGGAATCTGTCAATAACAATAGTCGCTTTGGGGAAACACTTTCGCACAATAAGATTCATGTTTCCGGCCAAATCCAAGGTAACCTCAATCACCTTATTGCGTTCTTTTGCCGGAAGTTGAAACAGCAACGGAATGATTGTATCGGAGTTGGTGCCTTCCAGAATAGCTACCAGTGCGCCTTTCTTGCCTTTGGCTGATTTATTGGTGATGATGGTATAAAGTTCACCCTGAGATAAGGAGGTTTCGTCAATCGAAAGATATGGCCCCAGATTCTCTGGAAAGATCAAACCCTTACTTGCATCTTTGCAGTGTTCCCATTGACGGAAATCGCTCAATTTGTTGCGATAATAACGTTGCAACTTCTTGCCTGGCACTCCATAAAACGATCCTATGGTTTGAATGCTATGAGCCTGGGTATCGGCCGATTTCTTTTAAAAAAGCAGCAAAATCCTTTGTGATTCGCGTCCCCTTAGCTACAAGATTCCAGTCTCTGAAAACTACTTTGCCTGTGTCTTCATTGAGCCAGCGCCGTCGTGTTATATGAAGAAATACATTATATCCCCTGATAGGAAAATCCCGGATAGTCACTTCATCGAAAAAACCTTTGGAAATAAGCTTATTGCCTCGATACTCATCGGGTATGGTGTTCAACTCTTTGAGATAAATATGAAGGTTCTCACCTTCTTTTTTATGATGGGTTAATTCAAAATAATCTTCTACAGAATCTGGTAAGAATAGTTTTGAAAGCACCTTGAAAGAGTCGTCCATGGCAAAAAATTAGTTTCTGCAAAGATCTCTATTAACTCTTTGCTCCACAACTTTTGTGCATGATCCACTTTTGTGCATGATCCGAAACGAGGGAATGTGAAGATTTAAAAATAAAGAAAAAGGATACCTCAAATGGCATCCTTTTCTTTGTCGGAGTGGTCAGACTCGAACTGACGACCACTTGCACCCCATGCAAGTACGCTAGCCAACTGCGCCACACCCCGTACCTGGTCGTTAAAACAACTGAAAGCGTTTCAACGGTGCAAAAATACAAAAGTTTCGCTCACACAAACAATAAACTTATAAAAAATGTCGTCAGTTATGACATGTCAAAATGTCTATGTGTTAAGTGTCAATAAATCAAATAATTAAATTTGTGGCATGGTTTTGGGCAGGTGCTGGCAAAATTGTAATTTTGGCGGGCGGCGAGGTGCCGTTTCCGGAATTCTATAAAGAAAACTACCCATGAGTGAAGAAATTGAAAAAGTAGAATGCCTGATCATAGGATCGGGACCTGCAGGGTACACTGCAGCCATTTATGCAGCAAGAGCTGATCTGAAACCTGTTGTTTATCAGGGTCTGCAACCTGGCGGACAGTTAACTTCCACCACGGAGGTCGACAACTTCCCCGGCTATCCCGATGGGGTTCAGGGCCCGGAAATGATGATGGACATGCAACGTCAGGCCGAGCGATTTGGTACCGATATGCGCTGGGGCATTATCACCGAAGCTGACTTTTCAAAACGTCCCTTCCGGCTTGTAGCCGATGAAACGAAAACCATTTTTGCTGAAACCGTTATCATTGCTACCGGTGCCACTGCCCAGTATCTCGGCCTTGAGTCGGAAGCCAGGTATAACGGACACGGCGTTTCTGCATGTGCTACCTGCGACGGATTTTTCTTCCGCGGACAGGATATGGCAGTTGTAGGTGGTGGAGATACTGCCTGTGAAGAAGCTTCATACCTTGCCAAACTGGGAAGGAAAATCTATATGATCGTGCGTCGCGACGAACTCCGTGCCAGCAAAGCCATGCAGAACAGGGTTATGAATACACCGAACATCGAAATTCTCTGGAATCACGTTACCGAAGAGATACTGGGCGACGGCAAGACCGTTACAGGTGCCATGCTTAAAAATGTGAAGACCGGCGAGAAAAAACAGATTGATGTTCAGGGGTTCTTCGTAGCTATCGGTCATAAACCGAACACGGATCTGTTTAAAGGACAAATCCAGCTGGATGAAACCGGTTACATTAAAACCATTCCCGGAACTACGCAAACGAATATTCCGGGAGTATTTGCTGCCGGAGATGTACAGGATCATGTTTTCCGCCAGGCTATAACCGCTGCCGGAACCGGTTGTATGGCTGCCCTGGAAGCGGAGCGCTTCCTTGCAAGCCAGAACGATTGATTCCCGTCCCGGTTCGCAGGCATACCTGCCTTGAAAAATTAAACTGCCGTTAACTGCTTCGGTTGCAGCTAACGGCAGTTATTTTTTCTATACTTTGCCTTTCTCCGGATCGTTAACGTCTGTGCGATTTCAGAAATTCGTAACTGAATTTTTCCGGATTGCGGTTATTTACTTTTCTTTCCCCTTCCGGAACCAAATTTGCGTTCCGGTTTCCGCCATGGCGATTCGGATCCGCTGTTGTGTGGAGGTTTGCTGCGCTGAAACGGCGATCTTGTTTTCCTCTTTTCAGGAACGAACTCCCGCTCACTTGCTTTTTCAATTCTGACGCCTCTCGGATTAGAATTGTCGTTCCCAAACGCCTTTAAAATCCGGCCTACAGAATCAGTATCCACATCTACAAATGAATAGCTGTCCATAATATCGATCCGGCCGATTTTAATCTCCCGCGAACGGGTAACCTCGTTAATCAGGCCAATGATCTGGGGAGGCAAAACCTTATCCTTTCTGCCAACACTGATAAACAGGCGGGTAAACTGCCCTTCATCGCCTTTTCTTTTCTTTCTGTCTCTGGTATTATCGCTTTCTCTGCCCTCTTTCGGCGTACGTGAATCCTCTTCAACGTTCAGGTCTCTGGCATCGCGGTAATATTCAAGAAAGCGGTTGAATTCGAGAGAAACAAACCGTTTTATAATTTCTTCCCTGTCCATCCACTCAACTTTACGATAGATTACCGGAAGAAATGACTCAATTTCGGTGTCTATCTCAACGTTTTCCATTCGGTCGATTTGGTGGAAGAGTTGTTTTTCGCATACCTGAACGCCGGTAGGGATTTTTGCTTTCGCGAATTCACGGCCGATTTTTTTCTCGATCTGCCTGATTTTGAATTTCTCCTTAAGGTTAATGATGGAGATACAGGTACCGGTTTTATCTGCCCTTCCGGTTCGTCCGCTCCGGTGAATATAGACCTCCGAATCGTCGGGAAGATTGTAGTTAATAACGTGCGTAAGATCGTTGACATCCAGTCCGCGGGCTGCAACATCGGTTGCTACCAGCATCTGCAATGTTTTCTTCCTGAAGCGGTTCATAACGTTGTCGCGTGCCGCCTGTGAAAGGTCGCCGTGCAGTGAATCGGCACTGTAGCCGTCGCGGATCAGCGAGTCGGCAATTTCCTGTGTTTCGATACGGGTACGGCAGAAGATGATGGCATAAATCCGTGGATTGAAGTCGGCAAGGCGCTTCAGAGCCGCATAACGATCGCGGGCCTGAACCATATAATAAATATGTTTTACATTGGCCGTTCCGGTATTTCTTTTTCCAATGCTTTTGATTACCGGATCGTTCATATATTTCGACAGAATGCGCTCCACCTCTTCGGGCATGGTTGCCGAGAACAGAAGAGTGTGTTTATCCGCAGGAGTTTCGTCCAGAATAGTATCCACCTCTTCCTGGAAACCCATGTCGAGCATCTCATCGGCCTCATCCAGTACAGCCCATTTTACATGGCTGAAATCAACCCGTTTTCTGCGGATCATATCGTTGAGTCTGCCGGGAGTGGCTACAATAATCTGTGGACCTTCCACCAACTGCTTTATCTGGAGCTCGATGCTTGCACCGCCGTATACCGATGCGATTTTTATACCGGGGATATTTACTGCAAAACTGCGGAGATCCCTGGATATCTGAAGACATAGTTCACGCGTCGGACACAATACCAGTGCCTGGGTTTTATTCAGCTTCGGATCTGTGTGATGCAAAACCGGCAATCCAAATGCAGCCGTTTTACCGGTGCCGGTTTGCGCAAGTCCGACAAGGTCGGTGGGGTTAGCTGTTAGTGCGGGGATTACTTCGGCCTGGACAGGCATGGGTTCCTTAAACCCGAGGGCTTCAACCGCCTCAATCAGGAGGGGGTTTAAGCCAAGTTCTTGAAAATTAGGCATAAATTTGTTTAGAAAAACGGCTGCAAAGGTAGTACTATTATTTGGGTATTTTGTTATGCAGTGTAAATAAATGAATTAAATACCTGAATTAACATCTGCAGTGCCCGTTGAATGCCATTCTTTATATGCAAAAATTTGCATAACCGGAGTACTACAGCTTCTTGCAGCGCCTTTACCTCGATAAACGCAGTAAAAGTAACTGATTGTAAATCAGGAATAAAACCGAATGAAATACACAACCTTATGGGCTGGTTTACCGGGAATGCACCTTACTGCCCCTGACGGAGAGTCTGTAATAAGCCGTATTTACTTCCAGAATATACCGAAAAGTATATAGGCTACAATCAGGGTTATAATGATGTTGAATAACTGAGCAATCAGAAATGCATAAAGTGGCCTGCCCTTATCCATCGTAACAAGATCCTTAAAGCGGGTTTCGAGTCCTATGCAAACGAAGGCAAGGTTAAACCACAGCGATTGATAACTTTTGATTGTTTTGCCTGCGGTAATAGCTGTTTCGTTATCAATCAGGAAAGAGAATGCGAGCGAAGCGAGGATAAATCCGAGTACGAACTTTGGAAACCGTTCCCAGATAATACCCAGCGTTGGTTTTTCGGCAGATTCATCTTTGCCGGCCTGCCGGTAGGTCCAGAAAATCGAGATCAGAAAGGCAGCAACTCCCAGAAGTACATTCTGCGAAAACTTGATAATGGTACTGAATTTAAGTGCAATGTCGCCTGCAATGGTACCCCCGGCTACTACCGCTCCGGTCGTATCGATTGATCCGCCAAGCCAGGCTCCGGTCACTTCATCCGGCAGATTCATCCATCGCGCCAGCAAAGGCATAAAAATCATCATAGGAATGGCAACAACCAGCACCAGCGAAATTACATAACTCAGTTTTTTGCTGTCGCCTTTAATGGCTCCCGCCGTTGCTATGGCAGCAGAAACGCCGCAGATACTTACCGCACTCGCCAGCATGATGCTCAGCTCTTCGTCGACTTTTAATTTTTTTGCAATCCAGAATGCGAAATACCAGACAGAAACAACAACAATAACAGCCTGAAGTACTCCGTAAAGTCCGGCTTTCATTATTTCCGAGAAGAGTATGGTAGCACCCAGCATCACAAGACCGATTTTGATGTAAAATTCGCTCTGTATGCCGGCCTTAAGCCATTGGGGAGTTTTAATGACATTGCTGATAAACAATCCGATAAGCAGCGAAAACAGCACCGTTTCAAGTCCCAGATCTTTCATCGAACCGCTGGATGCAATAAACTGTGCTATCATCGAAAGAATGAAAACGACAGGAAAAGCCGTCAGAAGTTCTTTGCCCTTTTTTCCCATCAGCCATGCTCCTGCAAGAGAGAAAAAGAAAAAATACATAAAGGTTAATGCCAAACGGATTGTATTGCCCGTAGTAAAAACCTCTGTACTCAGAACTGTCCATCCGGTCCATCCCGATTTCGGTCCGAATTTGGGCAGCTCAGGAAAAAAGGAAGTCGCAACGATAGCCATGATCAGGATAATGCCAACCACAACACTTGCCCAGTCTTCGGTGAGTTTGAATTTTTTCAGCATAGAGCCTTGTTTTTAGGATGAACAAATGTAAAAATAAAAATTCCCTTTCCAAAAAAGTTTAATAATCTGTAAGACAAATATATAGGTGGGATGTCCAGGAGTATTTCCGATAAAAAGCGATCTCTTTTCACGGGGTTTGAATACCTTTCTTAACTTTGTGCCTTCCTTCAAATACGTTATATTATGATCAGGTTTTTTCGCGGCGATACCATCTATGCTGTTGGATGCAATAAAGAACTAACTCCTGCAGATATCAATAAATTAAGCTGGCTTTTCGGAGGAGCTGCATGCCTTGAAGCCCGGTCCGTATCGGGCTTTTTTATTGGTCCGCGCCGGGAAATGGTAACCCCCTGGAGTACCAATGCGGTTGAAATTACCCAGAATATGGGTATAGAAGGAATTTCCCGCATCGAAGAATTTGTTGTTGCCGATCATTCCGGCGTATCTTATGATTCCATGCTTCAGGAAATGAACGAAGGTCTGGATCAGGATATTTTCACCATTTTGCACCATCCGGAACCGGTGAAAGAAGTGGTTGATATTGCCGGATACAACCTTCAGGAAGGACTGGCCCTTTCCGACGAGGAGATAAATTATCTGAGCGATCTCAGCCGGCGTATCGGGCGTCCGCTTACCGACAGCGAAGTTTTTGGCTTTTCACAGGTAAATTCGGAGCACTGCAGACATAAAATTTTTAACGGTACGTTCATTATTAATGGAAAAGAACGCGAGGAGACGTTGTTTTCGATGATACGGAAGACTTCAGCAAAGAATCCCAATTTCATTGTTTCAGCGTATAAAGACAATGTGGCATTTATAAGCGGGCCCCGAATTCGCCAGTTTGCACCTGAAAATCCGGATCGCCCGGGTTTTTTCCGCATACGGGATATCGACAGCGTAATTTCGCTGAAAGCAGAAACGCACAATTTTCCAACGACTGTTGAACCCTTTAACGGAGCAGCAACCGGCAGCGGGGGCGAGATCCGCGATCGTATGGCAGGCGGCAAGGGCTCAATCCCTGTTGCAGGGACAGCCGTTTATATGACTTCCTACCCCCGGAATTGTGAAGAACACATCTGGAAATCGGTGGTTAAACCCCGGAAATGGCTGTACCATACTCCCGGCGATCTGCTGATCAGAGCATCCAACGGAGCCAGCGATTTTGGCAATAAGTTCGGTCAGCCGCTTATTTGCGGAAGCCTTCTGACGTTTGAACATAAAACCGGAAATACCACGTACGGCTACGACAAAGTGATTATGCTGGCCGGAGGAATCGGTTATGCCCGGGCATCCGACAGCCTGAAACAGGATCCGCAGCCTGGCGATAAAGTGGTGGTACTGGGCGGCGATAACTATCGCATCGGAATGGGCGGCGGAGCCGTTTCATCGGTGGCCACCGGTCAGTTCAGCAATGCCATAGAGCTGAATGCCGTGCAACGGTCGAACCCTGAAATGCAGAAACGCGTTTTTAATGCAGTTCGCGCCATGGCCGAACTGGAAAACAATCCGGTGGTCTCTATCCACGATCACGGTGCCGGCGGACATCTTAATTCCCTTTCGGAACTTGTGGAAGTTACCGGCGGACGTATCGACATCGACAAGCTTCCGGTGGGCGATCCCACCCTCAGCGACCGTGAAATAATCGGCAACGAGTCGCAGGAACGTATGGGTCTCGTGATGCGACCCGACAATATTGAATTTCTGGAACGCGTGGCAAGGCGCGAACGTGCCCCTGTGTTTGTAGTCGGAGAAACGACCGGAGACCAGAATCTCGTTTTTATAAATAATAAAACCGGGATAAAGCCCATCAATCTGCATCTGGCCGATATGTTTGGTAAACCTCCCCGAACGGTTCTGGAAGACGTATCCCGTAAGGATGAATTCCCGGCATTGCGCTACAAGGCCGCAAATCTGAAGCAGTACGTCGAGGATGTACTTCAGCTTGAATCCGTTGCCTGTAAAGACTGGCTCACCAATAAGGTAGACCGCTCGGTTACCGGCCGCGTTGCCATGCAGCAGACCGCAGGTCCCCTGCAACTGCCGCTTAACAATCTGGGGGTGGTGGCACTCGATTACTCCGGCAATAAAGGCATTGCCACCTCCATCGGTCATGCCCCCGCTGCCGGACTTATCGATGCAGCCGCCGGATCGATTCTCTCTATTGCCGAAGCTCTTACAAATCTGGTGTGGGCACCTCTCGAAGAAGGTCTGAAAGGTGTGTCGCTAAGCGCTAACTGGATGTGGCCATGCCGTAACGCAGGTGAAGATGCCCGGCTTTACGAAGCCGTGAAAGCTGCCAGCGATTTCGCCATTGCCCTCGGGATAAACATCCCGACAGGCAAAGATTCTCTGTCGATGACCCAAAAATACCCCGACGGAGAAAAGGTTCTGTCGCCCGGTACGGTGATAATTTCTGCGGTAGCCTCCGTCAGAGATATCCGCCGGATCGTAAGTCCGGTGCTGCAACCTGAGTTTACCTCTTCGCTGGTGTATCTCGATTTTTCTTCCGATTCCCTTAAAACCGGCGGAAGTGCCCTGGCTCAGGTGCTGAACAGTCTGGGCAATGAGGTTCCAACCGTTACGGATGCTGCCGTTTTTGCAAGAGCGTTTGAAGCCGTTCAGCAACTCATAATCCGGGGTGTGGTACTTGCGGGTCACGATATTTCATCCGGCGGTATGATTACAGCACTGCTCGAGATGCTGTTTGCGCAGCCCGGTATTGGCCTGGAGGCCGATTTCAGTACCTTTAATGAAAGCGATATTGTAAAACTACTCTTTAGTGAAAATCCCGGAGTCATATTGCAGGTAAACGATCTGGACTATACCAGTGTTCTGCTGCACGATATGGGTTTAAATTTCAAAGTATTGGGCAAGCCGGCATTCAGAAGGGCGTTAAACCTCCGCTACAACGACGGAAGCACATTGCTGGACGTGGATGCTCTCCGCCGGCTCTGGTACCGAACCTCTTACCTGCTCGACCGCCATCAGAGCGGAGAGGATCTTGCGCGCGAACGGTTCCGCAATGTGGAAAAACAGCCGCTTTCGTTCAATTTTGGTGAAGATTTCACCGGCGAATTCAGGTACTATGGTATCGATCCCATGCGCACGCACGAAAGCGGTACCCGTGCTGCCATCATCCGCGAAAAAGGAGTAAACGGCGATCGTGAAATGGCCTGGTCGCTCTACCTTGCCGGCTTTGATGTGAAAGATGTTCACATGACCGATCTTATCAGCGGCAGGGAAACCCTGGAAGATGTGAATATGATCGTTTTTGTCGGCGGATTCAGCAACTCCGACGTACTGGGCTCTGCCAGGGGATGGGCAGGTGCCTTTATCTATAATCCTGCGGCAAAGGAGGCCCTCGATAATTTCTTTTCCCGCCCCGATACGCTGAGTCTGGGCGTATGCAACGGCTGCCAGCTGATGGTTGAACTGGGGCTTATTTATCCGGCCCACACCGAAAAAACCGTAATGAAACATAATGAATCCGGGAAGTTTGAATCGGCATTCTTAAACGTTGATATTCCGGAAAACCAAACGGTTATGCTCGGAAGTATGGCCGGCCGCCGCCTGGGAATCTGGATTGCGCACGGCGAAGGCAGGTTCAGTCTGCCACTCAGTGAACAGCAGTATCAAATTCCCATGAAATACAGTTATGATGCATACCCGGGAAATCCCAACGGTTCCTGTTACAATGCCGCAGCCATTGCCTCTCAGGATGGACGACATCTGGCAATGATGCCCCATCTGGAACGATCGGTATATCCATGGAACTGGGCCTGGTATCCGGCCGGAAGACAGACCGACGAGGTTTCACCATGGATTGAACCTTTCGTAAATGCCAGAAGATGGATTGAGGCACAAAACGGAAAATAAAGCTGTATATCCGAAGTAAGCACAGGGCGTCGCAGGGCGCCCTGTTTCGGTATTTGGTTGCCTGATTTTTTTTCAACAATTTTGCTACTTAAATCAATAATCCATACTTTTACCCTTTAGGGAAGATTACATCGAATACCTTTAGCGTGAAAAAATGGGAAAATCTGTATTTATTACCGGTGCCAGCAGCGGAATAGGTCGTTCCTGTGCCCTGCGTTTTGCCGAAACGGGAGTCGAGCTGATTCTCACCGCCCGCCGGCACGACAGGCTTCAGGCTCTTGCCGAACAAATCCGGAATACTTATCAAACCATCGTCTATACCCTCAGTTTTGATGTTACCCATGCCGGTGAAATGCAAAGTGCCATCGAGTCATTGCCCCGGCACCTTCGCTGCCCCGATATTCTTATCAACAATGCCGGCCTTGCACTGGGACTGAAACCTTTTCACGAAGCAAGTTATGATCACTGGGATACCATGATCGATACCAACGTAAAAGGCCTTCTGAATCTCAGCCGTTTCATTTCTCCGATGATGGTGCAACGCGGAAGCGGACATATCATTAACATCGGCAGCATTGCCGGCAAAGAAGTGTATCCAAACGGAAACATTTATTGCGCAACCAAGGCAGCCGTTGACAGCCTCACCAAAGCCATGCGTATCGACCTTCTTCCTTACGGAATCCGAGTCAGCCAGGTAGCTCCGGGCGCCGTGGAAACCGAATTCTCAGTTGTACGATTCGAAGGAGATGAGGAACGGGCAAAATCCGTTTATGCCGGATATAAACCACTAAGTGCCGGGGATGTAGCGGATGTTGTTCTTTGGGTTGCCCAACAGCCCCCGCATGTCAACATCAGCGATGTTCTGGTAATGCCGGCAGCTCAGGCTTCGGCATCCATATTTCATAAAAAGTTTTAACCCGGACAACTTTGGTCGAATGGCACTAAACTGCCCGTTATGTTACACCTGAACACAATTGTTTACAAGTCGGAATATTCACGCTAAACCTAAACTTATGATGACCATTACTAGAATTTTTGATCTCCTGCCAAATTATGTGGCTTCATACAAGCCGAAAGACGATGTGCTGGCCGGGAAGGAAGATGGTGTCTGGAGAAAATACAGCATTGACGAATACATACGCATTGTAAATGACCTCACATATGGGTTGCTGGCTCTGGGCGTACAGCCTGGGGATACCATCGGCACAATTACCGGCAACAAACCGGAGTGGAACTTTCTCGATATGGCTATAATGCAATGTGGAGCCATCCACGTTCCGATCTATCCCACCATCAGCCCGGCCGATTATCAGTATATTTTTTGTCATGCCGAGCTTAAATATGTGTTCGTTTCTGGCGAAGAGCTTTCCCGCAAAATTAAAGAAGTAGCAACGAATTGCACAAGCGTGCAGGAAGTGTTTACTTTTAAAAACAGGGAAGGTCTCAGAAACCTCCAGGATGTTATTGAACTTGGTCAGGCAGGTCCGCTTCCCGAAAAGGTGGAAGAAATTAAAGCAGGGATTAAATCCGAAGATCTTGCAACAATTATTTATACTTCAGGTACCACGGGCAATCCGAAAGGAGTAATGCTTTCGCATAAAAACCTTATTTCCAACGTTGTCAATGTTTCCTACATCCCAACGTTTGGCGAGGAAGGAAAGGCACTCAGTTTCCTGCCGCTTTGCCACGTTTACGAACGCATGCTCAACTATCTGTATCAGTACCTGGGTATTTCCATTTATTATGCCGAAAGTCTGGCAACGATCACCGATAACATTAAGGAGATTCATCCGGATATGATGTGCTGTGTGCCAAGGCTTCTCGAAAAAATATACGATAAAATTCAGGCAACGGGCCGCAAGCTGAAAGGCATTAAACGAATGATCTTCTTCTGGGCGGCTGAGCTTGCCATGAATTACGATGTTCAGGGAAACAACAGTGCCTGGTATATGTTTCGGCTGAAGATCGCCGATAAACTTATCTACAGCAAGTGGCGTGAAGCTCTCGGAGGAAATTTCAAGATAATTGTTTCAGGCGGTGCTGCTATTCAGCCCAGGCTGGTGCGTACATTCCGTGCTGCCGGACTGCCAATTTACGAAGGATACGGACTTACCGAAACATCTCCGGTAATTGCTGTAACAAGTACCGATGCCAACGGAATCAAGCTGGGAACGGTCGGACCTCCCCTCCGTGGTGTGGAAGTGAAAATTGCCGAAGACGGAGAAATTCTGGCACGCGGACCCAATATCATGATGGGATACTACAAAAATCCGGAATTAACGGCTTCGGTGATCGATGCGGACGGCTGGTTCCACACCGGCGATATCGGAGTAATTGAACCCGAAGGTCAGGTCAGGATAACCGGGAGAAAAAAGGAAATTTTCAAGACCTCACTCGGAAAATACATTGCACCGGAATTGCTTGAGAATAAGATCAAAGAATCGCCTTTTATCGATAATATAATGGTTGTAGGCGAGAATCAGAAATTTGCAGCTGCCCTTGTTGTTCCCGACTTCAACCATCTGAAGTCGTGGTGCAAGATAAAGGATGTTGAATATACAACCGATGCAGAAATGGTAGCCTTGCCCAGGATAAAGCAGAGATTGATGAAGGTTATAGATCAGTACAACAAAGGATTCGGCAGTACCGAACAAATAAAAAAGGTAGAATTTCTGCCGGCCGAATGGTCTATTTCCTCCGGTGAGCTAACCCCGACTCTTAAACTGAAACGGACGTTTATTGCCAGGAAATACGAAACTCAAATCGAAAAACTCTTTGTTTAATTAGCACGTTGTTTATGACACAGGTTACTCGTCTTTTTGACCTTCTACCCCATTATGCTGAGAAATACAGACCTAAGGAAGACGTCATCGCAGGAAAGGAAAACGGAGAATGGAAGAGGTATTCAATAAACTCGTACCGTGAATTTGCCGATGCAATCAGCTATGCGCTGATCAACTCAGGCATCGGGAAAGGCGATATGGTTGCTACCATCATGACCAGCCGGCCTGAATGGAATTTCATCGATATGGGCATAATGCAGACGGGAGCTGTACACGTTCCCGTTTATCCTACCATCAGCGAGTCGGATTACAAATACATCCTCAATCATGCTTGCGTTAAGATCCTGTTTATTTCCGGTAAAGATATCTTCCGTAAAATAGAACATATCCTGCCCGAAGTGCCATCCGTCAGCGCTGTGTATTCGATAAAACCAACCGAAGGTACCGGCTTGTATGCCGATTTTGTCGAAATCGGAAGGAAGAATCCCAGTCCCGGGGAGCTTGAGAAGCGGAAGGCCGCTGTTGATCCCGGTGATCTTGCAACACTGATCTATACCTCCGGAACTACAGGCAGCCCCAAAGGTGTAATGCTTACCCACGTCAATCTGCTGAGCAACGTGAAAGCGGTGGCTTACATTCCGCCCGTCGGGGAAGAGGGCAGAGCCGTTAGTTACCTTCCTCTTTGTCACGTATACGAACGAATGCTCAACTATGTGTATCAGTATACCGGAATCTCGGTGTATTATGCCGAAAGTGTTGCCACCGTGGTTGAGAATATGCGCGACGTTTCACCTCATATTCTTACTACCGTTCCGCGCCTTCTCGAGAAAGTATACGACAAGATCATCGCCAACGGACGAAAGCTGAAAGGCGTGAAGAAGATGATTTTCTTCTGGGCTGTAAATCTTGGACTTCAATACGAACCCGAAGGTGGCAACGGATGGTTTTATCATTTGAAACTCAAGATATTGGACAAGCTGGTGTTTACCAAATGGAGAGCTGCCCTGGGCAACGACCTTCGCGTCATTGTTTCGGGAGGCGCAGCCTTGCAGCCAAGGCTCGCGAGAGTATTCTGGGCCGCCGGTATCCCGGTTCTGGAAGGATACGGCCTAACCGAAACTTCTCCGGTTATCGCGGTAAACGATTTCAGCAAAGGAGGCACCCTTTTCGGGTCGGTTGGGCGGATCATCAGCGGAGTAGAAGTAAAAATCGCCGGCGACGGGGAGATTCTGGCCAGGGGTCCGAATATCATGTCGGGTTACTATAAAGAGCCACGGCTAACCAGCGAAGCTATAGATGCCGACGGTTGGTTTCACACCGGAGATATCGGGAAAATTGAGAATGGCGGACAACTGAAAATAACCGGCCGGAAAAAAGAGATCTTCAAAACCTCACTGGGTAAATATATAAGTCCAGAACTTATTGAAAATAAATTCAAAGAATCGCCGTTTATAGACTCATTGATAGTGATGGGCGAGAACCAGAAATTTGCTGCAGCCCTCGTTATCCCCGATTTTAACCATCTGCGAAGCTGGTGTGCCATCAAAGAAGTGCCGTATACCACGGATGCTGAAATGATAAATCTTCCACGCATCCGGAAACGTTTTCAGGTTGAAATCGATAAATTCAATAAGTTCTTCGGTGCTACTGAACAGGTGAAGCGATTCGAACTGCTTGATCATGAATGGACGGTCGACAGCGGCGAACTTACCGCATCGCTTAAGCTCCGCCGGACGTACATCTGCGAAAAGTACGGCGATAAAATCAAAAAGATATTCAACATCGAAGAAAATTAATTAGAATAAAGTGCATATGAACATGCCTCGGCTCTTGATTTTGGGGTAATTCATTGTGTATCTTTATAAAAATTATACCCTTCGCTGAAAGGTCCGGCAGACGGAGGTTCTGTCAGGCTATCAGTGACTTGTGCAACCTGTTAATAGCGATGTCAGTAGTCGGTACGGATGTTTTATGGTAAATAATTAAATTTCTCCTCACTGGTTGTATGGAAAAAATAACCCGGATTTTTGATCTGCTGGAGTTATACCGCGGTAAGTACTCTGAGAAACCGGATGTGTTTGCATGCAAGTGTGAAGGGTACTGGCGTACAATAGCTGCCGAAGAATATGTTGCCGTTTCCGGGATGGTCAGCCGCTCCTTGCTGGCACTTGGATTGAAGCCGGGCGACAGGGTTGCTACCATCATGGGTAACCGACCCGAATGGAATTTCCTCGATATGGGCATTCTGCTGGCAGGATGCGTGCACGTGCCGGTCTATCCAACGTTAAGTGCCGATAATTACAGATTTATCTTTCAGGATTCGGGAGTAAAGGTGATCTTCGCCGGTTGCCGCGATGCATACAATCGCATACATGGGATAATTCCCGAGCTCAGTACACTTACAGCCTGTTATCTACTTGAACGCCAGAAAGGTGTCGCTTCCTGGAACGAATTCCTTGATGTCGCCGGCGATAATCCAGCCGATGACCAGCCTCTGCCGGATGTTACCGGTATTAAACCCGATGACCTTGCAACCATCATATATACCTCCGGTACCACCGGCCGCCCCAAAGGCGTTATGTTGTCGCATGCCAATATCGTGAGTAACTTTCTGGCAGTCAGCCAAATTCTTGCACCACGCAAGGTTACCCGGGCTCTCAGCTTTCTTCCCCTTTGCCATGTTTATGAGCGTATGCTCAACTATATGTACCAGAATATGGGAATATCGGTGTATTATGCCGAAAGCCTCGACCGCCTCCGCGATAACCTGCGCGAGGTAAAACCCGAAATGTTTTGCGCCGTTCCCCGTGTTATCGAGAAAACCTATGCTGCTATTCACCGTAAAGGTCGTAATCTGAAGGGAATCAATAAGTATGTGTTCTTCTGGGCCTTGAATCTGGGGCACCGTTTCGATTTCCGGAAAATGAGGAATCCGGTATTCCGGCTGCAACAGATTATTGCCGACAAACTGATCTACAAGCACTGGCGAAAAGTATTTGGTGGTGATCTCAAAATTATTGTATCTGGCGGAGCTCCATTGCATCACAAGCTTGCACGGGTTTTCTGGAGTGCCGGAATTCAGGTGATTGAAGGCTATGGTCTTACCGAAACATCTCCGGTTGTGGCCGTCGGTACTTTCGACCCTGGAGGCGTTTGCTTCGGCACCGTTGGAAAAGTGCTTCCCGGTGTTGAGATCAGGCTCGCCGACGACGGAGAAATCCTGGTTAAAGGACCCAATGTCATGATGGGCTACTACAACCGTCCGGATCGAAATGCAGAGGTCTTCGATAGCGAGGGATGGTTTCATACCGGCGATATCGGAACCCTAAAAAACGGCAAGTATCTGAAAATTACCGACCGTAAAAAGGAAATATTCAAGACTTCGCACGGAAAGTACATCGCTCCCCAGGTTATCGAAAACCGAATGAAAGAGTCACCATTTATTGATAATATCATGGTGATCGGTGAAAACCGGAATTATGCCTCCGCACTTATCGTGCCCAATTTCGAGTACCTAAGGTCGTGGTGTGAAGCCAAAGGCATTGCCTATACCAACGATATGGAAATGGCTGCAAAAGATGAAGTTATACAACGTATCCAAAGGGATGTTGCAGAACTTAACCTGAAGCTGGACCATACCTGGCAGGTGAAAAAGATTGCAGTAATGGGCAAGCCGTGGACCGTTGAGTCGGGCGAATTGTCTCCGACGCTCAAAGTAAGACGCACGCATATGCAGGATCGCTATGCCGGTCTTATTGCAGAAATATACGGAGAGCAGGTCTATTACCAGCCGGGACGCAGACACAATGAAGAGCTGCATCCGCCGAAACAAAAAACGAAAAGCAAACGAAAAAATAAGGTCAGGGGTAAATCCTGAATACCCTTTGCCTGAATCTTCGGAATCAGTGCAGTATTTTGTAAATCAACTCTCTGATCAGTTCTCCTTCACTCGTTGATCCGGAATCAAGCCCCTTTGACTTCAGGTCGTATTGCCTTAGCAATCCTATGATATCTGCTATTTTCGCCAGACTGTAATGCCGGGATGCAGTTTTGTAGTCGGAAAGAAAATACGAAGAGGTCATGCCGAGTGCCGCAGCAACTTCACCGTCGGGTTTCCCCTTCATGGTTTGAAATACCAGCAGCTTTGAAAAGAAGGAAAAGAGTAGGATAACGTTCTTTACCAAGGGATTGTCCTTCGGATTGCTGGCAAAGTACATCGTAATGCGGTTGGCTTTCAAAATATCCCTGGCTGCAATCGCCTTTTGCAGCTCAAAGAAATTGTAATCTTTGCTGATGCCGATGTTTTCCTCAACGTGCTTTTCGTTAATCTCGCTCCCTTTCGGGATGTTGATGTAAAGCTTCGAAAGTTCATTGCTGATTTTGCTGAGATCGCTGCCGAGTGCATCGGCAATCATGCTTGAAGCCTTAGTATTGATGCCGTAACCGGCAGCAGCAACCTGACTGTTGATCCAGGCCGGTACCTTTTCTTCGTAGATGCACCCCGATTCAAAGCAAATACCCTTTTTCTCGATCAGCTTGTAAAACTGCTTCCGCTTATCAAATTTCCTGTATTTGTAGCAAATAACCAGAAGAGTAGAATTCAGAGGATTTCCGATATAGGGTATAAGGTCGTCGTAGGATTTCACATCCTGCCCTTCTTTAATAATTACAACCTGATGACTGGCCATCATAGGGTAGCGCTTGCACTGGTCGGCAATAGCCCGTGCATCTACGTCGCGCCCGTAAAGAACGCTTAGATTGAATTCCTTTTCGATGTCGCTCAGAACATTGTTTTCCAGCGCATCGCTGATCAGATCAATGTAATACGGTTCTTCTCCGTGAAGGAGATATACCGGATGAAATATTTTTTTTCCGATGTCGGCCAGAATGCGGTTGTGGTCTGCAGCCATAGGCGATTTGATTAAAAACGGAGGTGCTTGACTGTTAGTCCGTTATTAATAAGCTGCTTAAGCGATTCAATTCCAATGTGCAAGTGCATTTCAACAAAGGATTCGGTCACCAGCTTGTCGCTCTCTTCCGTTTTTACACCCGAGGAGATCATGGGTTGATCCGATACCAGCAGCAAGGCTCCGGTAGGAATTTCATTATAAAACCCAACACTGAAAATGGTTGCCGTTTCCATGTCGATGGCTATGGCCCGTATCATACGGAGGTAGTCTTTAAAATCTTCATCGTGTTCCCAAACCCTGCGGTTTGTTGTATAAACGGTTCCTGTCCAGTAGTCGCGGTTTAGGTCGCGGATGGTGGTGGAAATGGCTTTCTGAAGGCTGAATGCCGGAAGGGCAGGGACTTCGGGAGGGTAGTAGTCGTTCGAAGTACCATCACCGCGGATGGCAGCTATGGGAAGGATAAGGTCTCCCACCTCGGCTCTGTGTTTGACGCCTCCGCATTTTCCCAGGAAAAGTACCGCCTGAGGCTTTATCGCGCCAAGCAAATCCATTATTGTTGCGGCATTTGCACTCCCCATTCCGAAGTTTATAATGGTGATGTCGCCAAAGGTAGCACTCGGCATCGCACGGTTTGCACCCCTGATTTCAACATTGTTCCACTCTGCAAACAGCTCGATGTAATGATTGAAGTTGGTTAAAAGTATGTATTCGCCGAATTCTTCAAGCTTTGTGCCCGTATACCGCGGCAGCCAGTTCTCCGTTATTTCCTGTTTGGTTTTCATAAACTTCAGCTGGATTAGTAATAACCCTTTCCTATGGCTTATTTTACTGCAAATGTAGCGTTTTTAGCAAAATGTTGTAGTTTTATTCCGGCTATGTAAACGGCATGCAGAAACTAAACTTCCCGTCTTATCCCTTCAGGCTTCGATCGTCGGGCCATCGCAGCGAGATTTTTGATCCCGTAAGGAAACGATTTGTGGCACTTACTCCTGAAGAGTGGGTTCGTCAGCACCTTATTGCGTTTCTGCATACCGAAAAAAAGATTTCACTTCAGCTTATGGCCTGCGAAAAGGGCTTGCTGGTCAACAGGATACCCCGGCGCTTTGATCTGCTGGTGTTCAATGCCTCAGGCAAACCTTCCGTGATTGCTGAATGCAAAGCTCCTTCCGTACCGCTCAACGACAGCGTTTTTTACCAGGCACTGCAGTACAACCTTGCCTTGAAGGTAGATTATCTATTGGTTACCAATGGCTTGCAGCATTTTGCTGCTAAAGTCGACTACGAAACCGGTACCATGAATTTCCTTGTATCCATTCCGGATGCAGGTATGCTGTGACCGGACAGGACTTTCGGATTATTCCTTAATCATGTTGCCATTGTCTGCAAACCAAACGAAGGTCGGTATATACCGGATTGAAATTTCTATCGAGCGTGTACCGGGCAAGGTCGAATACCTGCAAAGCCGAACGTTCGATAATTGCCGAGTCGGCAGTACATAACACCCCGTTTTCCGAATGTATTAATTTCTTGTCGGCCAGATCGGTAATTTCTATCCTGCAGCACAGTCCCACCTCACGGGCCACGTCCCCGGCCATAGCAGTCCATGTTTCCACCCTGCCGATCTGGAAGTCGGCAAAGCATACTACTTCTTCCGGTTCAGGCATTGAAAGCGAACCATAAACAAGCCGCAGCGACCGGAGAAACAGGTTTTCGGGAATTCTTTTGCCGTGAAAGCCCGATGCATCCCTCAGCCAGCCGTCGCAGGAGATAAAGACAAGCTGACCAGCAAGGTAACTCAGTACAATAAGAATCTGGTTGAAGAAGTCGACGTAAAACCGGGCTCCCGGCGAAGGCGCCAGGCTGTATTTTTGTTCTCTGATTCTGCAAACCTCCGGCAGGGCTATGCCCCGGAAAAGCATGGAACGTTCGGCGGCCGTTAACTGGTAGTGGCCGCAAATGAGTTTCAAAACTTCCTTTACCGGATATCTGCGCTCCAGAAAAAACAAATAGTCCTGAACCGCTCTGTGGAATTCCGGCCTGAACGCTGTCATTCGTCAAACTTACCGGAAATTTTCCGGAATCCCAAGCCCAGGAAGGGCTTTTTGTTTGGAATACCGTAAAGCATTTCGATTGTTTCCATATTATCTTTTCTGTAAATTTGCCATTGCCGGACTTTAACTGCCTGCATTTTCGATACGTTAAACCAAACAAAACCTGTTTTATGTCCTGTCTCAGGGTGATTCTGGCCATTGTTTTTCCGCCATTGTCGGTGATTGATTGCGGTTGTGGTTCCGTAATCATCGTTTTTCTGCTTACCCTTGCGGGATGGGTCCCCGGAATTATCGCTGCACTCATTATCCTTAACAGCCGGCGTTAAATGCTTATTTTTTTACTTTCAAATGTTTTTGCCTCCGGCCAAAAAAAAGCCCGGCTATCTGTGTCTTCCTGCGGTTACAATCTTGGCGGCAGAACACAGATACCCGGGCGGGGAAGGAGATATCCCGATTAATGCTTTAACTGCATTTCAAAACGGTTTTAATCTGGTAATTGGCGGATTCGGCCAGGGGGCCCACGGCTGCTTTTTTAAACGAAGCACATGCGTCACCGGTTTCACCTTTTCCGGCATGAGCCATTCCCAATTCAAAATGGAAGCGTGCCTGTTTGGCAGCAGTGGCTTCTTCCAGTTCAAGGCCTTTGAGTGCACTGACAACTGCATCATCCCACCGGGAAAGCTTGTTGTAGGCTACGGCAAAGAGGTAGTGAACTTCAGGATTGGTGTCGGAGTAATCTAACGATTGTCCCAGCAATTCTATGGTTTTTTCAAAGTCGTTTTTCTTGAAAGCATCGTTTGCTTCAATGAGCAGATTGTCGCTCATAAATTTTTTGGCCTGTTCAACGGTTTTATCGTCCTTGATTATTAAACCGCTCTCAATGGCGGCATCCATGGCAGATTTGAGTAATTCGTTGTTGTTCTGTTTGTTGTATACTAATCCTTTGCTCAGGTGTGCTCCGGCAAAATCGGGGTCATAGGTCAGTGCCTTGTCGAAGCTTGCAAGCGCATCATCGTATTTTCCGGCTTTGTAGTCGGCATTTCCTTTTACCCGGTAAAGTTTGGGAAGCAGATCATCGGCCTTAGACAGAATTCCCTGGTCGCCGTACTCTACTGCATAATTGTGTGCAAGTTCGAAGTTCTCAATGGCTTCGTCCACTTTCTTGTCTTTGTACAATGCAGTTGCATAATTATACTGCAGCACCGGGATCTGCTGTTTTGCAAGACGCAGAATCTCTTCGGCTCCTTCACCGGCTTTTTCGGCAATTGAAGCTGCTTGTGTAAGTGCTTCCACCGCTTTGGGCAGATCGGATGCTGCCAGCTCAACTCCACGGTTGTAAGCATTGGTTGCCTCTTCAATGGTTTGAGCCTGCAAACGGCTGAAAGTGAATGTTAAAGCAAAAACAGCGACGAGTACCTTAAAAGTTACGTTCTTCATTTTAGGATCGAAATTTTTGGGTTATTGATAAAGTTTAGTGCGCAAATATAATTATTTAGATATACACCATGCTGTTTTTTACTCTTAAAAAATCATAAGAAGCTGTTACAATCCGCACAAATACAGGGTTATGTGTCTTTAGTCTTCCTGTACTACCAATTGGATGGCAATCCGCTCAAGGAAATACCGGCTTGTATTGTTACTTCATTCGCAGGAAGGGCTCTGACTCCTTCCGTTTTGCAGAGGGCTTATACCAGAACGCGGATAATAGCGGTTAATAAAAATCCCGAATAAGGGATTGTCATTCAAATTTTATTATAAATTTGCAATGCAAAAAAATTTTATCCTCTTATGAAAAGTACTCTTATCAAGGTTGCTTTGGGAATTGTAATCCTGGTCCTGGGTTACCTGCTGGTTGCTTCAATCCTGAAGCCCATCCGTTTCGAAGAAGAGATCAGCAAACGAAATGCCATGATTGTTGCCAAGCTGAAGGATATCCGGACTGCTCAGACGTTCTACAAGCAGCTCAACAATTCCTATACCGGCAGCTTCGATACCCTGTTTGATTTTCTCCGCACAGGTCAGATTCCGGTAATCAAAATGATTCCGGATCCTACCGACACCACCTTCTCGAGGTCAATTGTAGATACCATTGGTTTTATCGGAATTTCAGATTCGCTGTTTGGTCGCCGCGAGAATTTCAGGATGGAAGAGCTGGCAACAGTCCCCCATTCGGGAGGCCGGAAATTTGAAATGAATACCACCAAGGTTGATAAAGGAGGGGTATTTGTACCGGTACTGGAAATTCAGGTTCCTTATGAAATTTACCTCCACGATCTTGATCGTCAGGATGTGATTAATAAAATAGAGCAGCAGAAAGCGATACTGAAATACCCCGGTATCCGGATGGGCTCGATGACCGAGGCTACCCTTGACGGTAACTGGGAATAACATTCATGTAATGCCTGCCGGATATCAGACGCTGGTCAGCTCGTACGACCGCTTATTTGACCAGGCAAGGACAAATGAATATAACCTGTCCATCCGGCTTGAGCCGGATGGACTTTCTTTTTCTGTTTATTCAGCCGAATCAGGTATTATTACCGGGGTTGAATCCATACAGTTCCCTGGTTATATCCCGCTGAAAAGCGGATTCCTTACGCAGGCACTTTACCGTGAAAACCTCCTTCAACTGGTACAATCGCACCCCGTTTTGAAGTCTGAATTCAAGAAGACGGTTATATTGCTTCATTCGCAGTGCTTTACTATTGTGCCTGCTCCACTGTTCAACCCCGGCCGGCCGGCATCTTACCTGAGCTTTGTCCATAAAAACGATCCATCGGCAGCCATCCTTACCCATAGGCTTTCTGCTCTCGATGCAACCCTGGTCTACAGCCTCGACGAGGTGTTGTACGCAGAAATAGCCAATGCGTTCCGTTCGGCCCGGCTTATGCATACCATGGGTGCTGTCGTCGATACCATGCTCCCGAGGTACAAACACTCTGATTCCCCCGAAATGGTCTTCCTGAATGTTCAGGCCGGTAGTGCAGGTATTGTTGTGCTTCGTGACAAAACCCTGGAATTGTGCAATATGTATGAATGCCAGGCCGACGAGGATATGATCTACTTTCTGATGTTTATCATGGAACAGCTTTCACTTAATCCGGAGAAGGTTCCGGTTTTTTTAAGCGGTAAGACAGGAAAAGATAGTGCCCTTTACGAATTGATCCGGCGCTACGTGCGGTACGTTGAATTTGACAATCCTTCCGGCCCGGTTTCCCGTAGTTATGCCCTTTCAGAAATTGAAAAGCACCGTTTTGTTGAACTTCTGAATCCTGCACTATGCGAATAATAAGCGGAACCCACAAAAGCAGGCAGATTCATGCCCCGTCCGGCCTTCCCGTAAGGCCAACCACCGACCTGGCTAAAGAAGCACTCTTTAATATCCTGGTAAATAATTTCGACCTTGAATCGGTATTTGTGCTCGACCTTTTTGCAGGTACAGGCAATATCACTTACGAGTTTGCCAGTCGCGGATCTCTGGGCATTACCAGCATCGACCTCGATCTGAGATGTGTCAGCTTTATCCGGAAAACCGCTGAAAATTTGGGATTTGAAACCATACTTTCCTTCCGCTCAGATGCATTCCGGTTTCTGCGCAACACCGAGACGAAATACGATATTATTTTCTGCGACCCCCCTTATGAACTCGAAGGGATAGAAGGAATTCCCCGGTTGGTGATGGAGCGAAACCTGCTAAAGCCGGGTGGCTGGCTGGTACTGGAACATTCCAGGGATTACGACTTTTCCGCCTTTGAAGGATTTGACCAGAAACGTAAATACGGAAAGGTTAACTTCAGCATCTTCCGCGAAAGCGAAGTGGAGTAGTTCGTTAGCGACTTGGTTTATAGCCTGGCTGGCAGGATAATTCCATCGGGTATAAAAAGTCCGACATCCCCTCCGTTTTTGTGTACATCCCGCACGATGGATGAGTTGACAGCGGTAAATTCCGGTGTTGTCAGAAGGAAAACCGTCTCCAGATCCGTAAACAGTTTTTTGTTAACCTGCCCCACCGTCCGCTCAAATTCAAAGTCGGCAGATGTCCGTAATCCCCTGAGTATGTATCTGGCATCCACCTGACGACAGTAGTCAACCGTTAAGCCCGAATAGCTGTCAACCTTTATCTGCGGATACCCGGCAAAAACCTGTTTTATCCATGCCAGTCTGTCGCTGAGGGGGAAGTAATTCTTTTTCTCAATGTTGACTCCGATGGCAACAATAATTTCATCAAACAGAGGCAATGCCCTCAGAATGATGTTTTCATGCCCCCGCGTGATGGGGTCGAATGAGCCGGGAAATACAGCGCGTCGTTTCATAAACCTGGTTTGGTTCCTGCAAATGTAGCGCAAATTTTCAGGTTTAAATCAGCCCCGCTGTTCAGTATCAAGTTTTATGAGCTCGGTAAGCGAGGCATACGTGTTTGCGCAAATTTGATCCAGCCCATCCAATCCCATCCACCGGGCTTCTGTTATCTCCTCCTCCAGCTGTGGAACCGGAGTTTCATCGCCGTAGTAATGCATTGCATACCAGTATGTTCTTTTTAGAATGCGTTTTCCTTTGTACTCATAAATATGAAAGGTTGACGGAAGCTCTGATTCGATTATTGGTGCGGAGATGCCGGTTTCTTCGGTGACTTCACGCACTGCAGCGCGTTCCGGAGATTCATTTTTTTCGATCTTTCCTTTCGGAAGATCCCACCGGCCGAAACGCCGGATGAATAGCCTTTGTCCTTTTTCATTCCTGACAATTCCTCCCGATGCTTCCAGGTACCAGAACATTGAAATGAAGTCGTCAAGCAATTTCCCGGCACAGCCATTATTGTACAGCACCAGCGGTTCCGGCACCGGAGCGGTTCGGAATTGGTGGAAAGCTTCCTTCAGAGTTTTTCCGGACGATACTCTGAAAACCTGAATTCCGGCGGCTTCCAGGTCAGCAGAAAGCCGACCCGTCAGAATCATGGGTTTGTTGTTGTAAAAAACTTTGTACATTTGCCGCATGAGTAAAAACGATTCATTAGCACTGGATACAGCAGAGTTTTTATTGCAGATTAAAGCAATAAAACTTGATGTACATAACCCATTTACCTGGAGTTCAGGTATTAAGTCCCCGATTTATTGCGATAACCGGAAAATTTTGTCGTATCCAAAGATACGCACTTTTATCAGGCAGGAATTTGCCCGGCTGATAAACGACGAATTCGGATCCATAGATCTTATTGCCGGAGTTGCTACCGGAGCCATTGCTCACGGAGTGCTTGTAGCTCAGGATCTCGGACTTCCTTTTGCCTACGTGCGTTCCACAAAAAAAGATCACGGCCTTTCCAATCAGATCGAGGGAGTGGTTGAGTCGGGCCAGTCCGTCGTGGTTGTGGAAGATCTGGTTTCTACCGGTCAAAGCAGTCTGGCAGCCGTTCAGGCCCTGCGCGAAGCCGGCTGTAACGTCAAAGGAATGGTTGCAATTTTCACTTACGGACTCGAGGCTGCTACCGATAATTTCCGCAGGGAAAACTGTACCCTTAAAACCCTCACCAATTACGATAACCTTATCAAACAGGCGCTTAACCGAAACTATGTTAAGGAATCAGACCTGCAATCGCTGGTGAAATGGAGAGAAAATCCTGAAATGTGGGGTAAATAATCAAGGTATATGGCTACGTTTAACAGCGAAAAAGTAGACATTGCACGCAGCAACGCCTACGTTTTTGAGTTTCTTTCCGATTTCAGGAACTTCGAAAAACTCATGCCCGAACAGGTTACAGGCTGGACAACCGACGGCGACAGCTGTTCGTTTACCATTCAGAATCTTGCAACCCTGGGAATGCGCTACAATAACCGGACTCCGAACAACCATATTGGGATTGTATCGGAAGGAAAGGTGCCGTTCGACTACGACCTTCAATGCCTCATCAATGAAACAGAGCCTGGTGCCTGCAGCGTAGTCATACAGTTTAACGCCGACATCAATCCGATGCTTATGATGATGGTGTCGAAACCTCTGGGAAACCTGGTAAATATTCTCAGTCAGAAACTTAAGGAAATCTGCGAACAGCAGGCTTAGATTTTTTTTCTTCCATTGCCGGGGGAATGAATACTATTTCTTTCAGATCACACATCAGGTGATTGCCGTCGGAGGTCTTCAGCAAAAGATGACCGTATTCTCCGGTTCCGGTAATTGTTGCTTCAATTTCCATTTCTTTGTACAGGAATCTGGACGGTATGCTGAGCAGATAGAGCCGGTTGAGATAAGCCTCCTCTATGGCTTCAAATCCGCCAGACTTAAGCAAGGAATACCATTTAAAAAGATTTTCATGCCATTTTGACAGGATTTCCTGCAAGTCGGTTTCTTTTCCCGAAATTTGACGCAGCGACACGGCCAATGGAGCGTTAGAGGAAAAAACATCCTGATTAACGTTCAGTCCGACACCGGCAATAGTATTCATAATCCTGTTTCCGGCCAGGTTATTTTTAATAAGAATACCGGCTATCTTTCTGTTATTCACGTATATATCGTTGGGCCACTTAATGACCGCCTTATGTGGGTGATTGTAATCGTCGAGGGTAGTGCAAACCGAAAGTGAAACTATTTGCGTCAGGACAAACTGTTTTTCAGGATTTAAGAAAGCAGGGTAGAGGATGGCGGTTACCAGGAGGTTTTTGTTTGCTGTACTTTCCCAGGTATTGCCTGCCTGCCCCCGCCCGCTTGTCTGAAATCCGGTTGTAATAAGGGTTCCTTCGGATGGTGACTCATTTCGGAGTAACTCGCCGGCATAGTCATTAGTTGATGCGATTTCAGAGAGTCGGATGATACGGCCTTCAAACATTTCTTCGTTATTAATTTAAGGTACCTGACAGCAGCGGATTGCTGGTATAATTGTTGACTAATAAAAACCGGCCGAAAAACACCGGACAGTAAAGGTTAAAGCATTCCGTTGGATGCAGAACCTCGGTTTTATTGATTAACTTTGCAAAAATATATCATATTACAGCCTATGGCTCAAAAAAAAGTAAAAACGGCATCGCAGATGCTTGCCTCCATTATAGTTGAAGGGATTTTTGAAAAGAAAGGCGAAGACGTTGTAACAATCGATCTGCGCAAGATACCGAATGCTGTTGCCGATTTCTTTGTGCTTTGTCATGCCGGATCGCGCAATCAGGTTGAAGCCATATCCGACTCTGTGCAGATGGAAGTTAAGAAGGCTGTGGGGCAGAATGTATGGAAAAAGGAAGGTTTTGAGAATGCGGAGTGGGTTCTGCTGGATTACGTGGATGTTGTGGTACATATTTTTCAGGAACCGGCCAGACGTTTCTACCGTCTTGAAGAACTTTGGGCCGATGCTGAACTAACGGAGTGCAAGCCTGTGCAAAAACCAGCCAGGCGAACAAGAAAAAACTTATCGGCGGAAGCCTGACAACTATGAACGAAACTAAAGATAAAAATAACGGAAAGTCCAGTCCGGATCCGCGTAATAATAAAAACGGCAAGCCAAGGTTCAGTATCTACTGGATTTATGCTCTTCTTGCCCTGATGATTTTTGGCCTGCAGTTTATGAACTGGGGCAGCGCACCTGCTAAGGAAATTAACGAAGGTGAGCTGATTCAAATGCTTTCGAAACAGGATATTGACCGCCTTATTCTGGTGAACAAGGAATTTGCTGAAATATACATCAAGAAGGATAAAATCGGCACGGGTGATTATTCTGAAATTAAGACTGAAGAAAGCTTTGGCACCAGTAAACCGCATTTTGTTTATAAAATCGGATCAATTGAAGGATTTGAGGGGCTTGTAAAAGATATTCAGGCCGACTTCGACAATAAGGAAAAGGTATACATCATAAATGAAACCAGGCGAAATGTCTGGGGTGATGCCCTCTCGTGGATATTTCCGATTATCCTGCTGATTGCTGCATGGTTCTTTATAATGCGGATGATGAGCCGTGGTGCTGGTGGCGGTGGCCAGATTTTTAATATCGGCAAATCTAAAGCCCAGCTCTTCGACAAGGATACACATGTTAACATAAACTTTAACGATGTTGCCGGACTTGAAGAGGCCAAGGTTGAGATTATGGAGATTGTGGATTTTCTTAAAAACCCTAAAAAATATACAACCCTTGGCGGAAAGATACCTAAAGGTGCATTACTGGTCGGTCCTCCGGGGACAGGAAAAACCCTTTTGGCAAAAGCCGTGGCCGGAGAAGCAAAAGTTCCCTTTTTCTCGCTTTCAGGATCCGATTTCGTTGAGATGTTCGTGGGTGTGGGTGCTTCCCGGGTACGCGACCTCTTCAAGCAGGCAAAGGAAAAGGCGCCATGCATCATCTTTATCGATGAAATCGATGCCATAGGCCGTGCCCGTGGCCGGAATCAGATTACCGGCGCCAACGATGAGCGTGAAAATACGCTCAATCAGTTGCTTACGGAAATGGATGGTTTTGCTACCAATGCCGGTGTAATTATCCTGGCCGCTACAAACCGTGCCGATATCCTCGACCGTGCCCTGCTGAGAGCCGGACGCTTCGACCGGCAGATCCACGTGGAGCTCCCCGATCTGGAAGAGCGCAAAGCCATCTTTAAAGTGCATATGAAGCCATTGAAATACGACAATTCGGTAATTGTTGATTTTCTGGCCAAGCAAACTCCGGGTTTTTCAGGTGCCGATATTGCCAATGTATGCAACGAATCAGCCCTGATCGCCGCACGTAGAAACAAGGCCACCATCCAGAAACAGGATTTTCTGGATGCCATCGACCGGATCATCGGTGGTCTTGAGAAACGCAATAAAATTATTTCACCACAGGAAAAGAGAGTGATTGCTTTCCATGAAGCCGGTCACGCCGCCGTAAGCTGGTTGCTGCGCTACGCACATCCGCTGGTAAAAGTTACCATAGTCCCAAGAGGTAAAGCGCTTGGCGCTGCCTGGTACCTGCCGGAAGAACGGCAGATTACCACCTACGAGCAGATGTTCGACGAACTGGTTGCCACTCTGGGTGGAAGAGCGTCGGAAGAAGTAGTGTTTGGAAAGATTTCCACCGGAGCACTCAACGATCTCGAGAAAGTTACCAAACAGGTATACGCCATGGTGGTTTACTTCGGACTCAATAAGGAAATAGGAAACGTAAGTTATTACGATTCCACCGGTCAGCAGGAGTACTCTTTTTCCAAGCCTTACAGCGAATCAACTGCTCAAATCATTGATACCGAGGTTAAAAAAATCGTGGAAAAGGCGTATCAGCGGGCCATTGAGATTCTGACCGAAAATCGTGGTAAGTTGGAGGAATTAGCCGATATTCTATTGAAAAAAGAGGTAATTTTCCGGGAAGATCTGGAAGCAATTTTCGGCAAACGGCCTTTTGAGGAATCGCACGAATTCAACGGCGGAAACAACGGTCAGGAAACCGCCGAACCGGCAGCAACCGTTTCCGATGAGGAATTATTGCCTCCGGATGGCGGGCCGGCTGCTGAAACACAAACCAATGAAGACACGCAACAGGTATAATACACGACCAGAGCACATACGGGAAAGTACAACCCGTGAGAAAGTGCTTAAAAATATCAGGCATGCCCTGATCGAGCCGTCGGAGAATCCCTTTACCCAGGTAGAATTCGACTCTCCGGTACATGCTCCTTTGAAGGATCTGCCCGATGTTACGTTTGCAACGGAATTTGCTAAAGCAGGCGGGAGCTTCGTTTTCTGCGATTCGCCGGCCGATATGGTCGACAAGGTCCGACGCGTGTTTGATGATAAGCTGTGGGAACAGGCCTGGTGCAACGATGAACCGCTGGCGGGAATGCTGAGACATGCCGGTATAAAAGTAAAAAAAGTAAATGAAGATACCGGAGATATGAGGGTTGCCATTACCGGCTGCGAATACCTGGTTGCCCGTACCGGCAGCATCATGGTTTCGTCGCGGCTGAACTCAGGGCGCCGTATGCATGCCTACCCCGAAGTTCATGTAGTTATTGCATTTACTTCTCAGGTCGTTAACGATATACACGACGCTCTCGAAAAAATCAGATTACGTTATAACGGACGCCTGCCTTCGCAAATCTCGCTCCTGACAGGCCCGAGCCGAAGTGCCGATATTGAAAAAACTCTGGTCATGGGCGCTCATGGTCCAAAGGAATTGTTTGTTTTCATGGCCGATGACGCCGGCTGATAAAATGTTAGCTTATGGAAGGTTGGATTTGTGTTTACACATCGAACAAGCCACACGAAATCGAATACCTGAAAGTGTTGCTTGAAGAAAATTCTATTAAAGCAGTAGAAGTCAATAAGCTGGATTCTGCTTACCTTTTCGGTGATATTGAACTGTATGTAAGTGCAGAAAATGCTTTTAATGCCAAACAGTTAATCAGTAGCCTTGAAAGTGAATAATTTCGTAAAACGTACCATCACCGGAGCATTTTTTGTCATCGCCATCGTGGGATCGGCACTGTTGGGCGAAAAAGTGTTTTCTTCCCTGTTTCTTCTTGTATCCCTTGGCGGGATGTACGAATTTTTGAAGATCGGGAAACAACTCGGACTTTCACCGGCCCGATTTCCGGCATTCCTGTTCGCTATACTTGTTTATGTGCTGATAGTACTCACCCTTACAGGATTGCTGAACCAGGAATGGCTGCTGTCATCCCTGCTGGTTATTCCAGCAATTATGACCGTTGAACTTTTCCGCAAAAGCGAAACAGCCTTTCAGAATATCGGTTATACTCTTCTGGGAGTCTTATGGATTGTTGTTCCTCTGGCTCTGCTTACCGGTTTCTTTAAGCCGGGACAGGAAACGGGATGGCTTCACAGCGGAGCATTGCTTGGCTTTTTTCTCATATTATGGATCTACGACTCCGGAGCCTATATTTTTGGCTCCATTTTCGGAAAGCACCGGATGTATGAACGAATCAGTCCGAAAAAATCCTGGGAGGGCTTTGGAGGGGGGCTGCTTGCCGGGTACCTGACAGCTTTTCTGATCTCCGCCTCATTCCTTGAATTTACCCTGATGGAGTGGCTACTGATCGCGACCCTGATCATTGTTTTCGGTACGCTCGGCGATCTGATCGAGTCGATGCTGAAACGGGAAGCCGGAGTGAAAGATTCAGGCAGCATCCTGCCCGGACATGGTGGGATTCTCGACCGCTTTGATGCGGTTTTTGCAGCTGCACCGGTAATTTTTATTGTCGTTTCGCTGCTCAGATAATTGCTTTTGCGGACATTGGCTGTTCCATTCCCGTTTATAGCCGCGAACTGTTAAAATGATTCATTATGCGCATTCATAAGGAAGGTTACCTCATCATTCTGATTTCAATCGTAACTGTGGCAGCAATTATTCCCCTTACAGGGATGATTGAAATGGCAGCCTGGATTCATTACCTCATCTGGGTCGTTTTGATTTTGTTGCTGCTTTGGATCGTGCGTTTTTTCAGATCGCCCAGGCGAGGCCTTATACCCGATGAAAATCTGGTAATCTGCCCGGCCGACGGGAAAGTGGTGGCTATTGAGGAGGTGCATGAGCCAGAATTTTTCGGAGATAAGCGAAAGCAGATTTCCGTCTTTATGTCACCAAATAATGTGCATGTTAACTGGTCGCCCGTTTCAGGAACGGTTAAATACATGAAATACCATCCCGGCAAATATCTCGTGGCATGGCATCCGAAATCATCTACGGAAAACGAACGTACAACAGTAGTTATTGAGAATGAGCAGGGCACTGCCATCCTGCTGCGTCAGATTGCCGGCGCCATGGCCCGCCGTATTGTATGCTATGCCCGTGAAGGAAATACCATACGTCAGGGCGATGAATTTGGTTTTATCAAATTTGGCTCCCGCGTGGATATTTATCTTCCGGTTAATGCAGAGATAAATGTAGTACTTGGGCAAAAAGTGACCGGAAAGCAGACAATTATCGCCAGAATACAGTGATTTTTAGGCTGTAAGAACGATTGTTAATCAACTTTAACATATCGTTAACAATTTACTGTGAACGAAAAGCCGGCTTACAGGTTATCTTTGCATCAAACCTAATAATAAGCCTCATGAAAAAAATTGCAATTTTTGTATCCGTTATCGCTCTCGCATTTGCTTTTACCCTGAGCACCGCAAGTGCACAGAAGGCTCCTTCAAAGAAAGCCGAAACCAAGAAAGAAGCTGCTGCAACCAAAGCCGATTGCGCTGATAAATCAGCCGAGAAGAAAGCCGGTTGCGCTACGCCTTGTACCACCGAGAAAGCCAAATCCTGCTGCAGCAGCAAAACCGCTGCCAAGCCGGTTCCCGCTCCCGAGTCAAAGTAAGTACAGGATTAAAGATTTTTTGCTGTGAGGCTGTTCTTTTTTAGGACAGCCTCTTATTTATTCCTTTCTGCCGGGGATTGAAATATACAATAATGTTAAAGAATTGCAGTTAGTTCGTCCAGGCTCCGGATCCTGTACGTGGCTTTTGAACCGGGCACCATGTTTTGAAAATCTACAAGCACCTGATCAATGCCCAGATCGCCGGCTCCAGCAATATCCACTTCCTCATCATCGCCTACCATGAGACTATCCGTAACACCTGCACCTGCGCGCTTCAGCGCATAGTTGAAAATTTCAGGATCCGGTTTCTTTACCCCGGCATCCTCTGAGGTTATAACCTCTGTGAAGTATTTGCTTAAAGAAGAGTGATGTAATTTCCGGAACTGGACCTCCTCGAAGCCATTGGTAATAATATGGAGTGAATAACGGGCTTTCAGGTACTCAAGTACTCTGTGCGTATCCGGAAACAGGTTTGTTTTGGTGGGACTCAGGTGAATGTAATCCATGGCCATTTTACGGCCCAGTTCATAATCCCTTATTCCGTATTCCTCAAGAGCCAGAGTAAACCGTTTGACATTCAAATCGGCCTTTTCAATTTTCCCCTGCCGGTATATTTCCCATAAAGCCAGATTGTGAAACTCATAGACGGTATGAAACTTTTCAGCCGACTCAATCCCCCGTCGCTTCAGCCCGTATGTTTTAAACAGATCCCTGAAGGTTTCCAGTGAGTTGGTGTCAAAATCCCACAGCGTTTTGTCGAGATCGAAGAATATGTGCCGGTATTTTGTGGTTTTCATGCTGAGGGGTGAAATATTTACCGACAAAAGTAGTGTATCGGTATCATTCTGCAACGCAGGCTTCAGGTCTTTTAGTAATGGGAATAATTGTCTTTTCGTTGTTATAAAAATAAATATCAAAAAATACTTGACAAAGCGCATTGGATTGTTATATCTTTGCGATATCAAAATGATATTACAATGGAAGCAAAGGAAAAATTTGTCCGCCCCATGTCGGGCTATGTGATGCTGGTGGTTGTCATCGCCTTAATCGCATTATTCATCTACAATGTTGTCAACTTCACCGATATGGTGTGGCTGATGATAGTTTCAGCTGTTTTACTGGCTGTGGCCGTTGTGCTGATGCCCGGGTTTCTGGTTATCAATCCCAATGAGTCTGGTGTTCTGGTGCTTTTCGGCGATTACATTGGAACCGTTAAGCACAATGGTTTTTTCTGGGTTAATCCGTTTTACAATAAGAAAAAGATTTCGCTTCGTGCGCGTAACCTGAACGGTGATCCCATAAAGGTGAACGATAAAATCGGCAATCCGATCATGATTGGTATTGTGCTGGTGTGGAAAGTTCAGGATACGTTTAAAGCTGCCTTTGAAGTGGACGATTTCATTCACTATGTTGAAATACAGAGTGAAGCAGCAATCCGAAAGCTGGCCGGGCATTATCCGTACGACAATTTTGACGATGAACAATCGGAGATAACCCTGAGAGCCGGAGGCGAGGAGGTTAACCATGTGCTGGAAGAGGAACTTTCGGAACGTCTTGAACGTGCCGGGATAGAAGTAATTGAAGCCAGAATCAGTTACCTGGCTTACTCATCTGAGATTGCCGGTGCCATGCTTCGCCGTCAGCAGGCTTCCGCCATTATCGCAGCCAGAGTGAAAATCGTCGAGGGTGCTGTAAGTATGGTAGAGATGGCACTAGCCCAACTTTCGGAGAAGAAGCTTGTTGATCTGGATGAAGAAAAGAAAGCTGCAATGGTCAGCAATCTGATGGTGGTTCTTTGTTCCGACAAGGATGCAAGTCCGGTTATCAATACCGGAACGTTACACCAATAGTACATTAAAAAACAGGAACATAGCTTGCGATGAAAGCCGTTGCCCCAGACAATAAGACCATAGCCTTTTTTGATGGAGATGAACGCCTGGCTACGCTATTGTATGCCAAACGAATGTCGTTCCGGGCGTTCATTCGCCTTTCCGGCGGATTGGAGTATGAGATCATCCCGCTGAATTTCTGGAAAACCAGGTTCGAAATTCTCGAAAACGGGAAGACTATTGTTGAATTTCAGAGAAAATGGACGGGGAGAATTCTGATAGAAGTAATTCGTCCGGGTCACCGGCAATCCTTCATATTTCGGCTAAGGGGGTTATTCGATAAAAGGTTTGTTCTTATGGATAAGGACAAGCGGGAGATGTCGGTATTACGTACAAAATTTCTGTGGAAAGGATTTAAATATGAATATAACCTGATGGTCAGCGATAGTCTGAAACGCGGTGAGGATTGGCTGTTGCTGGTAATTTTGCAAACGTACCTTTCGCGTTACATTTTGCGGCAGCATCGTAAGGGTCACAGACTTTAAGCATTCAAGCGCGGGAAAGGGATAATAGAAAGAAGATACAATGGGGCAGAAGAAATCCTTTGCTTTACGAATAGATACTGAATTGATGGAAGCTCTTGAAAAATGGGCGGCAGATGAATTCAGAAGCACCAACGGACAGATTGAGTGGATCATAAGCCGTGCGTTGAAAGATGCAAAACGACTGAAAACAAATAAAAATACCGATGATCAAACCTCCGGGTCTGATTAATTGGTCACCAGGAATCGTTTTCCGGAATAAATTTTATTACTGAATTTTCATCCAAACCCTGGCTTATGAGACTTACCAAAGAAGATATTGCAGCATTAAAATATGAGCGTCGCTTTGGCTATCTTTTCCCGGCATTGATCCTGGCTTTTACGATTTTATTAAATGCATTTTATTTTATCGTGATACCGGAGCCAAATTTGATTTACGTGATTTTGATTGATACAGCCGTAATTCTGATTTGCCTTCTGATCAATTACAGAGTCAGTCATAAGCTGAAACTGGATTTAAAGGATGGAATAAAAGTGTCGAAAAAGGCAATAGTTCAGGATAAGGAATACAAAGCTTCGTGGGAAGCGGGCAGCGGTACCCTGCATATTCCGGTTTTGGGTAATCTGTTCCCAAAATTGTGGGGTCAGGAAATGCGGGATAGCGGTACGTATTACCTTATCATTAATAACACCAGATATGAGGTTGACCGTAAACTGTATGAAGATGTAATCCCTGGCGATATGGTTCTGATGTTCTATACCCAGTACAGCAATTCACGCCTTGGAATTGAAAAATCCAGATATCCCTACCCTGAAATGTAGTTCAGGATTGCCCGAATAAGCAACCTGGAGTTTTTACTCCCACGCACTACCCAATTCTTGTCCGGTCCAAAGCCGCCCCTGCCAGGTGTTTTGTCTCTCCAATTCTTCTTCAATTCTGACGGCGACCTGATCGGAGCGGAGGTTACTCCACGGCTGACTTTCCAGAAAGCGGGGCGGCACCTCTCCGGTAAAACGCTCGATTACAAAAGATGGATTCAGCCGCTCGATAAACGACACGATGAAACCGATGTATTCATCAAGGCTGAAAAGAGAGAACAGTTCGGGATTATTGCGATACTGCCGGGCCATCTGTGTGCCTTTAACAATTTGAAGCTGATGAAATTTTATGGTTTTCAGCGGAAGCGCTGATATAGTTGCAGCTCTGTCGAGCATTTCCTGCCTGGTTTCGCCCGGCAGCCCGAAAATCAGGTGAATCCCGGTTTTTATTCCGTAATCAGCCGTTTTTCGGATCATTGCCTCGGCCTGCGCCATGGTATGTCCGCGGTTGATGGCAATTAGGGATTGTTCACTGGTTGATTCCAGTCCGTATTCAACGATAACATAATATTTCTCCGCGAGTTTGCAGAAATACGCCAGTTTCTCCTCGTCCATGCAATCGGTACGGGTGCCGATTACCAATCCCGCGACACCGGGATGCTGCAGGGCTTCATCGTAGATTTCTTTCAGTCGGCTGAGCGAAGCATAGGTATTTGAATAGGTCTGAAAATAGGCAAGATACTTCATCGCCCGGCGATACCTGGTTTTATGAAATTCTATGCCTTCCTCAATCTGCTGACGTATGCTTTTTTCCGGATTGCAATAGGAGGGGTTAAATGCGTCGTTGTTGCAATAGGTGCATCCTCCCGTGCCGGCGGTGCCGTCGCGGTTGGGACAGGTAAATCCGGCATCAATGGATACTTTCTGCACCCTGCTTCCAAAGGTACGTTTAAAGTATTCGTTGTAGCTGTTGTAACGTTTGTTGCCGGGGAAGTACATAAAAAGTACTGCGATGATTGAATCGGTAAAAGTACATCAATATCCTGAAAAAGGTAAAGGCTGCCTGTGCAGACAGCCTTTACGTATTTTAATAATCAGGTTCTTATTTTGCTACCCTCTCGAGCCACTTGAGCATGAAGAGCATTGTGAACATTGAGATAAGACATGCAATCACGAATACGGTCCAGGTCAGCCACATAGGTACGCTTCCGTAGAATATGGCGCCGATGAAAAGCAGCTGATTGCCGATAGCAGTTGCTCCGAGCCAGCCGCCCTGCATAATGCCCTGATATTGCGGAGGAGCAACCTTTGAAACAAAGGAAATTCCCAGAGGGCTGATAAACAGTTCTGCAACGGTGAGGATAAAATAGGTTCCGATCAGAAGCATAGGCGTTACACGCTGAGCATCGGTAAGTCCGCCCATGGCATCAACTTCCGTTTTAAGCGGTAAGCCAAGTGAACCGACGGCCATAACCACATAAGCCATAGCAGCGATGAACATACCGATGGCAATCTTCTTGGGAGTTGAAGGCTCTTTGCCGCGGGCACGCAGCCATCCGAAAATGGCCATGATAATGGGTGTTAACAGTACGATAAATATCGGATTAATCGATTGGAAAATCTCGGCTCCCTGGATGGTAACCAGTCCCAGGTTGATCACAATGCCGCTCAGGTCGGTATAGTCCTTAGCAAAGAATGTAAGGGTAAGTCCGTTCTGATGGAAAGAGAACCAGAAGAAAATAACAACTGCAAATACGGCAAATAAAGCATATAAACGCTGTTTTACTTCCTTGGCATCCATATGGATTTCTTCTGCAGAAGGATGGGAGCCAGCAGCATTTTTCTTTTTGCTTGCTGGATCCGGGAAAAGTTTTTTATTCACCAGGTAAATGGTAAGAGAAATTGCCATGGCGATGATTGCAATACCAAAAGCGTAATGAAAACCGGTCGTAAACACATTCAGGTAATTGTTAACGAATGCGGTGAGATCGGTAACGGGTCCGTTAATGCTGACCTGAGAAGACAGGGTAACAAGTCTTTCCTGAGCTTCAGGGGTAAGTGTTCCTTCCAGATAGCCATGACACAGTTCGGGTAAACTGGCATTGTATTCAAATCCGTTGCGGGCAAGCCACCAGTTACGCATTCCAACTGCTACCAGCGGTGCAAACAAAGCGCCAACATTGATAAACATATAAAACAGTGAGAAACCTGAATCTCTCATCTTACCGTAAGCCGGGTTGTCGTACATCTGACCTACCAGTGCCTGAAGGTTCCCCTTGAATAAACCGTTACCGAAAGCGATGGTAAACAGTCCTATACAGGAGATGATGAGAAAGAGAATTTTGTTCGGAACCGGTGTTGGAGTTGGGAATGCCAGCATAAAGTATCCTAAAGCCATTACTATCAGGCCTATAAGGATAGTTCCCTTGTAGTTTCTCGTTTTATCGGCTATAAGACCTCCGACAAAAGCGAGAATGTAGATCGAGAAGTAAAAGATTGAATAAATCAATCCGGCATTGGTTCCCGATAATCCGAATTTTGCCTGCAGAAAAAGTACGAGGATTGCCATCATGGTGTAAAAACCAAATCGCTCTCCCATGTTTGCAAGCGCTGCAGCCAGCAGCCCTTTTGGATGATTCTTGAACATAAGTCAGGTTTTAGGATTATTAATGTTGTTTTCTGAAAATTCCCGGAGCAAAAATAACATAAAATCCGGGTTTGCAAAATGGAATATGTTTTATAAGAATGGTATATTACTATCATCATATGTATTATAACTTCAACCTTAACTGAATTTTGAGTTCGGATTTCCGGTCGCTTCCGGTTTCATCGGCCAGTGAGCTGCCCGATGGTTTATGTGTAAATTTTGTAAGCGAATACCGCATCCACAGGTCGAGATTCTCCTTTACACTGTATTTCACGAGAAGGTAAAAGCCATTTCCCTTGTAATAACTGGCGGGTACTGAAAATGAGTACAGTACATCGCTCTCATAAGCATATATCCGGTCGTCGTACGTATCGGTATCGAACAGGGAGAACCGTGTACTTATTGTCCAAGGCTTTTCCGGAAGCTTGAAAATAATATCCTGGTAAATAAGGAATCCCGACGTTTTTCCGTAATTATGCTTTTCCCGTATCAGCGTTTCCATTCTGCTTTTGAGCGTTAATTCTGGCGTTGCATTTATCGAAAAGTGCATGCGAAAACTCTGTTTTGTTTCCTTTTCAGGGAAGGCTGTATACGAATCGGTGCCGGATGGATTTAAGTTTTTCTCCCGAAACGTAAAGCCTGCATATACCTCGGCTTTCCGGGATGGAGTCCAGGTGAGGCGTGCGGCATATTCTCTTCCTCCGGATGGTGTATCGGTCCGGTATTTCAGCCACGGAAATCTGAAATGGTCGCCATAGGCCAATAGCGCCAACCTGCGGTGCAGCTGGGCAAACAGACCGAGATATAGGCCGGTCTCATTGCTGCCGGTTCCGTTTTCGGAGAAGGCATTACCAAATAAACTCTGATAGTCTTTTTCGTAACGTCTGTAAATCACCGAAAAGGCCATGCGGGAATCTGGCGTTGCACTTGCTCCTGCAAGCAGAGCCTTTCCACTGCCCGAACTTACGGCGGCCTCACTGAAAAGGCTTAGCTTTCGCAGAATTACGGTGAGATCGACCCCGGCATTTGAAAGCTGCATTCCGCTGAACCGGAACCTTAGGTAAGGTGAGGAGGATTTCAGAAGTCCGGCATCCATCAGTGTATGAGAAAACGATGCGCCAAGCCGGAACATCCGCAGCCTTGCCTGTATATTTCCACCCATTACCTGCTGATTTACCGATCGCCTGTTCGCAATTTCCTGCGGTGTACGATGCAGCCCGCTTGTCTGCAGCGATTCAATAATTCTTATACCTGAGCTGTCGGGCGGTGCAAGCCGGGCATCGATTTGCCTTTTGGAATAGAAAAGGGTTATATCGGTGTTTCTGACCGGAGAAATGGTTATTGCTGCTCCCCGTAAAAACTGGCTTTCGTTGGATCCTGCGGCAGGACGTATCTGCCGTGTGATTCTGCGGGAGGAGATGCCTGCGGAACTTTTCCCCAAAACCATACTGTTGTGCATAACGAGTCCCTGCCCGAACGAGAGATGATAGTCGCCAACAGCCAGTAGCTTAAGGGTTTTTGTCCCGGAAAGGAAGAAGTGCAGACCATAAAAATCAAAACCTTTTCGAAGGGTATCGTTTTTCGGAAAAAGGGTTTCGCCCGGGTCTTTCTCCATGGTAAGCCCAAAGCGGGCACGCCCGGAGAAGGAATATCCGTATTTGACAAGCACTTTCTCAGGTCCTCCCGGGTATTTTGGCCCCGCAATAATATTGCCTGCACTGTCGGTAAGGGCCGAGAATTCAGGAAGCTTTTCAAGGCGTTGCTGGTACCGGATCAGAATCTGATGCCGGCCATACTTTATCAGGTTTGAAGGTGTAATGCGAGCCTGAGCCGATTGCATTCCTAACGTTATATGCGGAGTGAGCATGGAAACCAATGCGGTATCGAAGCCTTCCACCAGATTCAGCTCATTCGGGCTGACCAGTTCCCCGTAAGTTCTGATGTACTCCTGAAGGTTAAAAATCTGCAGATCATTCAGATGAAGAGTCCGAAGATCAGTATCGGATGCCCGGTTCAGATTTATTCGTCGGCCGTAATACAAAAGAAGTTCTTCGGCAGCATTCTCAAAATCGGGTTCTGCGTCGGTGTGTCCGGCCAGTGCTTCGATCTGATCCTGCAATGCAGTGCCCGTATACGTTGCTTCTTCAGTAAGCTCCTGTGCATGACCCGCGTATGCCATCACAATCAAAAATATGCATATGCAAATGGGTGAGAGTAGTTTCATAGCTTCAGAATTTTATGGCGAAGGAAGCCTGAGGGGAAAAGCCGAGAACCGGGTGCCAGGAGGAGCTCAGGTCGATTATCATTAAATCCTTAACGATGCCTATGCCAAATGAGTTGGAGGCCGGGTTGGTGGATATGCCGCACCTTAAGTGTAACAGGGTGTTAAACCGGTATTCGAGCCCGGCACGGACACCGGGTTTGTGGCTGATGTCTTTCTCGGTTTCAGCTGTAAGTGTTATCGCGGGATTAACCTCCCATGCCAGACCCATGCGAAAGGCGGCCGGAATCTGTCCGGCAGGCAATCCTGAAAACCTGGGGCTGCCCGGATTATGCACATGCACCCCAAGCAATAGCTCAGGTATAACGGATACCTGCATTCCGGCTTCGAAGGCAGTGTACCCTCTCTGCCCGTAATTTTCGCCCATGCTGACCCTGCCATAGCTGAGCTGAAGTCCGGCAGAAAAGTTCTTTCCGAACTTTCGGGCAAATGCAAGTCCGGTTTCCCATTCGTTGTATGCTGAGTAGCCGAAATGGGAGAAACTTACTGCCAGGGTACCGGCTTTGGCAGGTAGAGCCATTACGCCTGCTCTGAAACCCAGTTCTTTTATCAGAAACCTGTTTTCAGCAAATATGCCTGCCACGGGATCTGTAAGGGCGGTCAGGCCGGCCTGGTTATTGAACGCAGACCATAAATCCTGAAGTGCCACCGAGGCGTTGGCCATGGCAGCCGACCTCGCTCCGGCCGGCCTGTTTTCGCCGGCAGCCTTGAGCGAAGCATGAAGCATGATCATAGTAACTATGACCAGCAGTGTGATCGGAAGATGTTTCATAAAGGCCAGGAATTTTTCAGCGAAACCGGCATAATTGTTTGGGAAAATCGCCGAAATTCGTACCCCGGTCAGTATCTTTGAAAAATACTTTTTCCTGGCCGGTATTATTGTTGGGTATTATGCCGGTTAAGACCGTAAATATACAGGGTTTTGTTTTTTTTACACCCATTCTCAAAAAAAATAATCGAGGCCCGTTAATCTTTTAAGTCGGCAATCTGTTTACACTTGTTAATTGATTCGCATAATGAAGGAAATTTTAGATTTTTTCAGCAGGATAAGGGAAAATAATAACCGGGAATGGTTTGACGAAAACCGGACCGTATACCAGTTGGTCCGTTCGAAATTTGCAGGACTGGTAAGTGAATTGATAACGGAAATCCAGAGCTTCGATTCATCGGCTGGTCCGGTTCAGGCATCCGACTGCATTTTCAGGATAAACCGTGACATCCGCTTCTCGAAGGATAAGACGCCCTATAAAACCAACATTGGAGCATTTATTGCCAGAGGTGGACGTAAAACGGTTTTCCCGGGATATTATATTCACCTGGAGCCGGGAGGTTCGTTTGCTGCCGGGGGTATGTATATGCCTGCTCCGCCCGAACTGAAAAAAATCCGGCAGGAGATTTACTTTAATGCTTCGGAGTTCAGAGCGCTTCTTGAAGCAAAAAACTTTAAAAAGCTATTTGACGGCCTTTCCGCGGATGCGGTTCTCAAGCGGCCTCCAAGAGAATATGCAGGATTTTCCGATGCGGACTTACTACTGTACAAGAGCTTTACTGTCAGCCGTCCGCTGCCCGATGCCGTGGTTACTGCCTCCGGATTTAAGGAACATCTCGCAGAGACTTTCCGCACCATGAAACCGTTGAACGACTTCCTGAACCGGGCTCTCGACAGCTAAAATTAATTTATTGACTATCTTGTAATTAACAACGTTCATTGATGGGAGAAACCCGCAACGATGATATAAAACCCAGGCGCAACCCGCTTGTCCGGACTATCTTTCTCATTTCCGGGGTGCTGTCGGCCTCACTTGGATTTGCCGGTATATTTATTCCTCTCTTACCAACAACGCCCTTTCTGCTGTTAGCCTCATGGCTTTTTGTACGGTCTTCGGCCCGGATGAACTACTGGCTATTGCATAACCGGCTTCTCGGCCCGTATCTTCGAAATTACCAGTCGGGGAGGGGAATCACCCTCCGGCATAAAATTGTCAGCATCACAGTGCTTTGGCTGACACTGGGGGCATCCTTTTTCTTTTCACCGCCATACTGGTGGCTCCGGCTGATGCTGGCCGTAATCGGAACGGCCGTTACCATTCACCTTCTGAAATTTAAGACCATCCGAAAAGGGAGTTGAGAGTTAATACACTACAGGAATCGTGACTGCTGAAGCGAAATGGTATTGCGGATTGCCTTTCTTATTCCTTTCATAAAAAAACTGCCGGCAAGGTGTGCCGGCAGTTTTTTATTTCTATCAGTGTTAGGCTTTAGAGCAGACCCCTGCGTTTCAGCAGCGGGGTAATGTCGGGCTCAGCACCTCGGAACTGCTTGTACAGTACCATTGGATCTTCTGTTCCTCCGCGCTCAAGAATGTTGGAGCGGAACGATTTAGCCGTTGCAGGATCGAAAAGGCCGTTTTCACGGAATGCCTCAAATGCATCTGCGTCGAGAATTGCAGCCCAGATGTAACTGTAGTATCCCGATGAATATCCTCCGCTGAAAATATGGTTGAAGTAGGTGCTTCTGTAGCGGGATGTGATCTCAGGAATAAGACCTAAGCGGGTCAGTTTGGTTTTCTCGTATTCCGAAACATCGGTGATGCTGAATTCCGTCAGATTATGATATTCCAGGTCGAGGAAGGAAGCAGCCAGATATTCCACGGTAGCAAAACCCTGGTTAAAGTATGCACTGTTCTGCAGCTTTTCAATCAGTGCGTCGGGTATTACTTCCCCTGTTTCGTAATGTCTGGCGTAAAGTCTCAGAACTTCAGGTTCTGCAGCCCAGTTCTCCATAATCTGTGAAGGAAGTTCAACGAAATCGCGGGGAACCGAAGTCCCGGTAAGGCTGTAATATGTTGAATTTGAAAGCAGTCCGTGCAGGGCATGTCCGAATTCATGGAAGAATGTGCTGGTTTCGTCAAACGTAAGGAGCGAAGGTTGGCTGGCCGTGGGCTTGGTGAAGTTGCAAACGATGGTGATTACCGGGCTGATGTGTTGTCCGTCTTTTTTATACTGCTTGCGGTAACTGCTCATCCAGGCACCGCCGCGTTTGCTGTCGCGGGGATGGAAATCCATGTACAGTACGCCAATGTGATCGCCGTTGGCTTCTTTCACCTCGTAGGCAGTAGCTTCGGGGTGATACACCGGGAAATCCTTCAGTTCGGTGAAAGTGATACCAAACAGATTATTGGTAACGGTAAAGATGCCTTGTTTTACATTTTCGAGAGAGAAATAAGGTTTCAGCTGCTCATCGTCGAGATCGTATTTTTCTTTACGGAGTTTTTCGGCGTAATAGCTCCAGTCCCAAGGCTGAAGTTTGAAATTACCGCCTTCCTTGTCGATGATGGCCTGCATTTCCGACAGTTCAGCTTTGGCACGCTGAATGGCAGGTGTCCACAACCGGTTCAGCAGATCCAGCACATTAGCGGCATTTTTAGCCATATTTTCTTCCAATACAAACGCTGCGTGGGTATCGTAACCAAGCATGCGGGCTCTTTCAAGGCGAAGAGCAGCTATTTTTTTGATATTCTCTTTATTGTCGAACTCGTTGCCGTTGTTCCCCCTGTTGATGTAAGCCGAGTAGATTTTTTTGCGCAGGTCGCGGTTTTCGGCATACTGCAGGAAGGGCATTATGCTTGGGTTGTGAAGGGTATAAACCCATTTTCCTTCCATCCCGGCAGCTTTTGCGGTTTCCGCTCCCTGATCAATCAGTCCCTTGGGCAGCCCGCTCAAATCCTCACTGTTTTCAATAACAAGTTTGAAGGAATTGGTTTCGGCAAGTACATTTTCACCAAATTTCAGCGTAAGCAGGGAAAGTTCCTGGTTGATGGCCCTGAAGCGCTCCTGTGCCGAGCTGTCGAGGGCAGCGCCACCCCTTACAAAATCCTTGTAGGTGTCTTCCAGAAGTCGCATCTGCTCTCCGCTAAGATCGAAGGAGGCGCGATTTTCATAAACCTCTTTTACCCTTTTAAAAAGAGCTGGATTAAGGTTGATGTTATCGTAATGAGCCGAGAGCCTGGGTGCGATATCCTTGGCAATGGTCTGAATTTCTTCGCTGGTGTTGGAAGAGTTATAGTTATAAAAAACACCGGTTACTTTGCGAATGAGTTCGCCGCTGTAGTCGAGTGCTGCAATGGTATTTTCGAAATCGGGAGCAGCCGTGTTGTTAACAATGGCTTCTATCTCTGCAGCTTGTTCTACTATACCCTTCTCAATTGCAGGCAGAAAATGGGTGTTTTTTATTTCACCGAAAGGAGGGACACCAAATGGCGTGTCGTATTCAGAAAAAAATGGATTTTCTCCGGCAGCTTTTTCTTTACCACCAGTGTTACATGCTGTAATCATAACTGCAGCCAATAGGATTAACGTTAGTTTTTTCATGCGTTATTAAATTTGATTTACACGGTTTTATACATTATCCGGGTTACTATTCAGGTCTTATAACCGGGATTTGGCATCCGGAATGGCAGCATATGAACCGTTTGATTATTGATTTGCTTTTGGCAAAAATAGTGATTTTTGCCAATATGCAAAGGTTAATTGCAAATAAATCAATACGATAGCCTTATATCAAATTAAAACAGGCCCGCTTGAACGGGCCTGTTGGGAATGGTTGTTACGCTGTCAGAAGTTGAGAATCTCAACGGCAGCCTTGTAAATCTTCTCCTGATCGGGAAGGATTGCTTTTTCCAGGATGCGGTTGAAGCCTACCGGAGTAAAGGTTGAGCCAATGCGTTTTACCGGAGCGTCGAGTGAGGTAAAGGCCTCTTCGGTGATCATAGCGGCAATTTCCCCGCCGAATCCGCCAAATACCTTGTCTTCATGCACTACCAGTGCACGGTTGGTACGGCGTACCGACTCAAGGATGGATTCCTTGTCGAGCGGGATGAGAGAGCGGATGTCTACTACTTCAATGCTTTTACCTGTTTCTTCCGCGATGCGTTCGGCAACGGCCAGACTCATATGTGTGGTATTGCCATAGGTGATGATGCTGAGGTCGGTACCTTTTCTGCGGATGCGGGCTTTCCCGAACGGAACTTCGAAATCTTCCGGAACGTAGGTTTCTGCCAGAGGATCGTTATACAGTGCTTTGGGCTCCAAAAACATGGTGGGGCCTTCGGAACGTATCGAGGTGCGCAGCAGTCCGGCTGCATCATCCGCAAAGGAAGGATAAACAATTCGAATTCCCGGGAAGGTGGCCAGCGCTCCTTCAATGGTTTGGGAGTGATATAATCCGCCTCCTATGTATCCTCCGGAAGCAAGCCTTACGGTTACATTGGGAGAAAAGGCGCCGTTACTTCTCCAGTAGTCGTGCGTTAGTTCCACGAACTGCTCCATAGCAGGCCAGAAATAGTCAGCAAATTCGGCACCTTCGATTACCACTCTGAGTTTTTTGCTGAAGCGGCTCATGCCGTTCGCTGTTCCTACAATAAAATCTTCGGCAATGGGAGCGTTAAATACACGGCTGATTCCAAACTCCTGCTGCATGCCTTTACTGACGTTGAATATTCCTCCCTTGTCCTTGTTGGCAATGTCCTGCCCCCAAATATAGGTGTCGGGATTATGCCTGAACTCGGCTTTCAGGGTCTGGTTAAGAGCCTGAATGAGTTTTACTTTTTCTCCGGAATTCAGGTTATGTACTCCGTCGGGGTACTTCTCTGCAGGATACGGGGCAGGAATTACAAAATCGTGAATGCTTGCCGGATCGGGATCCGGGGCGGCCAGTGCTTTTTTGTGGGCTTTGGAAACTTCTTCCTTTGCTTTTTTATCTAAATCGTCCAGTTCTGCTTCGCTTACCCTTCCCGAAAGGATAAGGGTTTTACGGTAGCGGTCGAAAGGATCGTTGGCCATGGCACAGAAGCGCTCGTTGTCGTCGCGGTAAAGCTCGTGCTTATCGGAATTTGAATGGGAATGAATTCGGACGGTAGAAGCGTGAACGATAACCGGCATTTGGTTTTCAAGGACGTATTTCCGGGCTTCACTCATCGCATTCATCGAATCGAAAACATTTTTTCCGTCGCAATGAATGATGCGAAGATTTTTGAAGCCTGAGAAGTTATCTGCAGCACGCCAGTTGGCGGTTTGATCGCGCTTATGAACAGAGATGCCGTAATTGTTGTCCTGAAAAACAAAGATAACGGGCAGTTTTTCGTTGGTAGCACCGTTGATGGCTTCATACACATAGCCTTCGCTGGTGGAGGATTCTCCCTGCGAGCTGATGGCTACGGCCTTTGCTCCGTACTTTTTGATGGCCCGGGCCACACCAACTGCATGCAGGGTATGATTTCCCGTTGCCGAGGATACGTTATGAATGTTCCATTCGGGTTTGGCAAAGTGGTTCGACATGTGCCGGCCGCCGCTGGCAATATCGGTGCCTTTGGAAATTCCGTTGAGGATGATTTCCTCTGCCGAGATTCCGGCCGAGATAGCGGTAAGCATGTCGCGGTAATAGGGGAAGAGATGGTCGTTGTTTTTCTCAAACACCTGCCCGATGGCAAGCTGAATGCCGTCGTGCCCGGCATAGGGGGCATGATATGACCACCCAAGTGCCTGCTTCAGGTAGTTCGGAGCCCTGTCGTCGAGCTTGCGCCCCAGTGTCATCAGATAGTACCAATTCTTGAGGGTATCCTTATCGGTCGTCTTAATTCCAAAAGATTTTTTTCTTTCCATTGCTCTGGTTGGATTCACTGTAAATGAGTCTAAAAACAGTCCATATAACAAAGGAATTCAGGCTTTGTTCAACATCTGTGATGCCCTGTGTCGAGACCATCTGTTAGCGGTATCCATAAGGGTGCCCGGAGACATTCGGTTAGTCGCCCGGCTCCTGCAGCTGCCTGAAAAAATGTGCGCAATCGCGGATTTAGATATTGATCCCTATTGCCCAAAGGAAGTGCTCTGCTTCCGGATTATAGATGAGCTTAAGAGTGGATGGGATCCGTACTTTACTTGTCACAACGAAAGTACGCTTAGCCGAGAGGCCGGTATGAATGAATGCAAAATCATCGGCATAATAACTTTTTACGGGAGTAAAGCCGGCAACCAGCTGAAGGCTGGTTTTCCTCAGACTGAAGTTCACCGAGGGCTCGATGTAAGTGGAGTGGTAGTTCTTTCCCGTCACGGGATTGAGGTCGTCGCCGTAAAGCATTGTAGCCACTAGCACACCAAAGGGATGCTGACCGGGATTTGCATAACTCAGATTCAGGTCGAGAGTATGCCGGGTATAACCCTGACGGATTTCAAAAAATTCAAAATTACGAACCGGATTCTCTGGACAAAAGTAGTCGAAGAGCGTTAGTGTAAAATCTCCCGCACTTACGGAAGCATAAAGATCGAGCTCTGTATAACTGCCGTCGATGCTCCAGGCTCCCCATGCTCCGGCGGTAAATTTCCCGTAAGAATATTCTATTGCAGGCTGAAGACTTGCAGAAGTCCCGTTGGAACCACCCCTCCACAGATGGTGGGAATAGATGTCGAGCGAAGCATTCAGCTCATGCCTTCGCACACTGTCCTGCGCAGGCAATGCACCGGAAATAAAGAATGCCAGTAAAATCAGTAGTTTAAATGGTTTCATAACAGCCTTCGAAAACGGCTGCAAAGTTACACCTTTTTTACATATTAAAAACAGTGTTTAAAAAGGGACTTACATATGGGATTGATGCATTTATCTGCCCGAAAATCAGCGACAGCCCGCGTGCATTTTCGTTATCGGTCGTACCTGTCTCTTTAATAGTTAATCGTATCCTGGGAGATTGATTTAAACTGCCTGAGAGAATTCCTTTTCAGCAAAACAGACCTCCCATTCAGTCGGATATTCATAAGATTCTTTGTAAAAGTTTCTCAATAATACATTGATGTAATCTCCGCGTTTAATCAGCGTTTTCGCTTTCGCTGCCTTCGCGAATTATCCCTTCCGGAAGAGGTTCATACATCCTTTTCAGATGGTTTTTTAGCTGAAAGAAGCGAACGATTCCAATGAAAAGAATAACGATGGAAAGAGCCAGCGAAAAGTATCCCAATCCTTTTAGTTCATTTAAATCCTCCATTCCCAGAAAAGCGATTCCGCCCAATATCAGGTATAGCGATGTACGGATGTACGATAACAGCGTTCGTTCATTGGCAAGTTTTGTACGTTCAACCGATAGATGATCCCGTAAAATGATATCCTCTTTCTTTTGATACTCCTCCGTGAAATTGATCAGCTTTTTTATTTTCTGCTTCATTGCTAAATAATTACCCTTTTGTTTTTCATGCGTATCATTTCAGAAAAACAGGTTTGAATCGTGAAAGTTCATAACGCACCCCTGCCGGCACGGTCTTCCTGAACCGGAAGTTACTGCCGTTATTCGTTATTGATTGGATTCCGGTATTTGCTTAGTCACGAATTACTTTATACTCTCCGTTGGTGTAAAGCCGGATGATGGAGGATGCCTTGGCCTGAACAAACTGGTCGTGATAAAGCTGCACGCAATAATCAACGCTGTCGATTATATCCTGAGATATTCTGCTGAATACCAACGGGGTTGGTTCGCCGGAAATATTGGCTGAAGAGGAAATCAGCGGATGGCCGAGAGCTTCGATCAGGTTTTTGCAAAATGCATCCCTTACAATCCGTATTGCTATCGTTCCATCGCTGGCAGTAACGTTTTTCGGCAGATTTCGTGCATTGTCGTAAATTACGGTAACCGGCCGTTCGATGCTGCTGATGAGGTCCTCGGTGATTTCGGGTACTTTTTGTACATACTGTTCCAGGCTTTCAAAGCTGCTGAGCAATATGATCAGGCTTTTGCTTTCGTGACGTTTTTTAATTTTATAGACTTTGTCCACGGCTTTTGCATTCAGAGCATCACAGCCCAGACCCCAGACGGTGTCGGTCGGGTAAAGGATGACTCCTCCGTTCCGGAGTACATTCACGGTTTTCCGGATTTCTTCTGCAATTATCTCATCCATTTGTAGGGAGTACGTTGATTAGTTGTTGGATTTCAATTTTTTCGGCACATTCGAAATGACCCATCGGACAGCTTTTGTGTCCGTGTAGTCCGCAAGGGCGGCAATCGGGACTTTCAGTAGCTTCAACAATATGGGATACATCCGATAAAGGTCCGAAGCCAAAAGCGGGTATGGTTGAGCAGTATACAGCGGCTACCGGGGCATTCACCGAAGATGCCAGATGCATGGGAGCGGAATCGTTGACGTAATTCATTATAGCACCTTCCATCAGAGCCGCCGATTGAAGCATGCTGAGCACACCTGCCAGGTTAATGATATCGTTGCGTTTCGAGCGATAGGCAATATCTGCACAGAGCATCTTATCGGCTTCCGATCCAAGAAGAACGATATTTATTTTACTGGACAGAACATCGCACAGTCCGATCCATTTGTGCGCCGGCAACTGCTTGGTAAACCACAGTGAAGCCGGTGAGATGGTTATGTAGGTTCCCTTTCCCCAGTGGCCGGCCGTTTCGTAGTCTGTGGCGGTAGGGTAGAGGCGGGGCCGCTCCGGCTTTTCGATATTCAAGTGACGGATGAGTGCGTGGTTGCGCGTGATTTCGTGAATTCCGCCGTTGTTGTCTGCAATGCTGTGTTCGGCTATGCGATTGAAAAAAAACGATAATGGGTTCTTTCCGAATCCCGACTTTACCGGTGCTCCGGAAACTGCGGTGAGAAAACCCGAAGAAGCAAACCGCTGTACGTTGATTATCTCCGAATACCTGTTTTTCCGGACTATGGCAGCCAGTGTCAGCAAATTGCCGTATTTTGATCCTTTTTTATCCCAAACCAGAACATTCCTTACGAAAGGGTGTCCGCTGAACAATGTTTCACTGCCCTTTTTAACCAGATAATCGATAGCAGTTCCCGGCCGGTGCCTTCGGATGGTTTCAGCCAGGGCGGTCGACAGAATTACATCGCCCAGAGATGCGGTTTGTATGATCAGGATGCTGCCAGACACGATTCGGTTCGAATTTAAATTAAGTGTGGTTAAACCTGCACCCCGTATTCGCGCAGAGCATCGTTGAGTGAGGTCTTCAGATCGGTCGACTCCTTTCGCTGACCGATGATAAGGGCACAGGGTACCTGGTATTCCCCGGCAGGGAACTTTTTGGGATACGACCCTGGTATTACCACCGAGCGTGGAGGTATCCAGCCCTTGTATTCCACCGGTTCATTGCCCGATACGTCGATGATGCGGGTAGTTCCCGTAATCACAACATTGGCACCCAGTACGGCTTCCCTGCCGATTCTGGCTCCTTCCACAACGATCGACCGGGAGCCAATGAAGCAGTCGTCTTCCACTATCACCGGGGCTGCCTGAACGGGCTCAAGAACGCCGCCTATCCCCACGCCTCCGGAAAGATGCACGTTTTTTCCTATCTGGGCACAGGAGCCAACGGTAGCCCAGGTGTCGACCATGGTATTGCTGCCAACCCATGCTCCAATGTTAACGTATGAAGGCATCAGGATAACGCCTGGAGCCAGATAAGAGCCATAACGTGCGATAGCATGAGGCACTACCCTGATGCCCAATTTCTTATAATTTTTTTTCAAGGGTATTTTATCGTGAAACTCAAGCGGTCCCGCTTCCGAAACTTCCATTTGCCGGATCGGGAAATATAGAATTACGGCTTTTTTTACCCATTCATTCACTATCCATTCTCCGTCAACGGGTTCGGCAACCCTCAGCCTGCCTTCGTCGAGTGCAGCAATCACCGCTTCGACCGAGTGCCTGACCCCACTGTCGCCGAGCATTTGACGATCGTTCCAGGCTGCTTCTGTTATCTCCCTCAGATGATGCATCGTTCATTTTTGAAATCAAAGCCAAAATTAGCGAAATTTTTAACCTTACGGGCTTAATTGCTAATTTTGCAGACTGAACGATGCGCAACAGGCTGGCATGTATGACCTGCCCAATGCTGCGGTATCCGGTTCCTGCAACAATCACACAACACTTACACGAAAAATTTGGGAAGAGTTTTAGCCATAGATTACGGACAAAAAAGGGTAGGGCTAGCAGTCACTGACCCCGACCGCATCATTGCCGGACCTCTTACAACCGTGGCATCCAGGGACGTGATTTCCTTTCTCAGGAGATACACAGAAACCGAAACGGTGGATGTTTTCGTTGTCGGAGAACCCCGGCAGATGAACAACACCCCATCGGAATCGGTTAAATTCATTGATCCGTTTATCCGGCTTTTGCGTAAGGAGTTTCCGGCAATACCGGTTGAACGGGCGGATGAGCGTTTTTCGTCAATGATTGCTCAGCAGACCATACTGGCTTCCGGGATGAAAAAGAAAGACCGCAGGGAAAAGGGAACCGTGGATATGGTGAGTGCTGTTATTATTTTACAGACGTACCTCGAAATGAAATCGTTCGAGTACAAACGTGCCGCTGATGGAATTGCTAATCCCGGGCACGGAGATATAGAAAAAAACGAAAAGTTATGATAATGCCGATCGTTGCCTACGGGCATCCCACACTTAGAAAAAAAGCCGAAGATATTACAAAGGATTATCCCGGACTGCAGCAGCTAATTGCCGATATGTTTGAAACGATGTACGTTTCAAACGGAGTCGGACTTGCAGCTCCGCAGGTGAATCGCAGCATCCGTCTTATTGTTATGGATGCCACGCCATATGCGGATGAGTTTCCCGGAGAAACAAATCTGAAAAGGGTGTTTATCAATGCAAAAATTGTTGAAGAAACGGGAGAGGAGTGGTCGTTCAACGAAGGATGCCTCAGCATACCAGAGATCCGTGAAGATGTGATGCGTCGAAGTGAGCTCAGGATGCAGTATTACGATGAGAATTTTGAATTCCATGACGAACGCATTACCGGAGTATTGGCAAGGGTTATTCAACACGAATACGATCACCTCGAAGGCATTTTGTTTGTCGACCGTATAAATCCACTGCGTAAGATTATGCTGAAGCGCAAGCTTACGGAGATTACCAAAGGCATGGTTAAAACTGATTACCGCATGCTTTTTCCGCTTGCTAAAAAGAAAGTTTGAAAGGAAACAATTAATATCCGCGTATGAAAAGATTGTCTGTTGCCTTATGGGCTGTTTTGTTGATTGTGCTGGCCGTTTCGTGCGGTGCACCAGTAGAAAAAGAGGTTAAAGCCATCACTGCACTTGAGAACGAGCTTACGGCCATGGAAGCCCGGCCCGATGCCGCCCGGCTCGGCGAGCTTCTGGATATGTACCTGCATTTCGTCGACCAATACAGCGACGACGCCAGGGCGCAGGAATATCTTTATAAAGCCCTCAGTCTGAGTATGGGTACAAACAACGGTGTCAAAGCTATGGAGCTTGCCGACCGCATGCTTAACGAGTTTCCCAAAAGTGAGCGCATACCCGAAACCGTCTTTCTCAAGGCGTTTATTTATGAAAACCAGCTGAGCAATCTTGGACTGGCGTTGAAAACCTACCAGGATTTCCTTTTACGTTTTCCGGAACACGAACTGGCCGATGATGCGGAGGCCGCCATTAATAATCTGGGGAAAACGCCAGAAGAGCTGATTCGTGAGTTTGAAGCAAAGGCTGCGGAACAGTCCGCTGAATAATCCTTAAGCTTCCGTCCCGGGCTGCTCTTTGGGTTTGTGCCCGTTTTCAGGATTAAACTCCTCCTCGAGCAGTGATTTCAGCTTCGAAGGCTGAATACCGGGGATAAGTTCCCCGCCCTTGCTCCACGAGATGCGTCCCGTTTGTTCCGACACAACGATGGCAACGGCATCCGAACGTTCGGTAATACCAACCGCCGAACGGTGCCGCAGTCCGATATGGGACGGCAGTTCATCGTTTTTCGAAACGGGCAGTATGCAGCTTGCCGCCCTTATTTTGTTGCCGATAATGATCATTGCACCATCGTGAAGTGGTGCATTTTTGAAGAAGATGTTCTCAATAAGCTGTTCAGAGATTCGGGCATCGATGATTTCGCCTGTGTTGATGTATTCCTCCAGCTCATTTATTTTTCCGATGACGATCAGAGCACCGGTTTTGGCGTTTGCCATACGGTGGCAGGCCTGAACAATGGTGTCGATGTCGAGGTTTTCATCGTTTGAGTACCTGATCTTCCAGAAAAGAAAACGTCGCTGACTTTTACGGATAAAAGTAGGTGTTCCAAGCAGCAGCAGAAATTTCCGGATCTCCGGCTGAAACACCACGATCAGGGCAATAAATCCAACGCTGATAAAGGCTCCCAATATCTCGGTCAGAAGCTCCATTTCAAGAATCCTTACCAGTCTCCACACCAGGAAAACAGCCACAATGCCAAGCAGAATATTGATGGCAGCCGTTCCTTTAACCAGGTTGTATAACTCGTAAAGCATGAATGCTACCAGAAGAATGTCAATCACATCCAGCAGGCGGATATTTATGAAAAAGGGTATCAGGAGTTCGGCCATTTTCAGCGCTTTTTTGCAAAATTAGGCATTCGGACGGGATTCTCTGAGCAATGCGATTATTTTAATTGCCTCCACCGCCGGCTTCACATCGTGGACCCTCAGAATGTGTGCGCCCCGTTCAAGTGCTAAGGTGTTCACGACAGTTGTTCCGTTCAGGGCTTCCTCCGGATTGGTTCCCAATGCTTTATATATCATTGATTTGCGTGATACGCCAACCAGCAGGGGATAACCAAAATCGTGGAACGATTCAAGCTCGTGCAACAGGGTATAGTTGTGCGCTATGGTTTTACCGAATCCAAATCCGGGATCCAGTATGATGTTCGTTTTTCCGTGCTTTACAAACTGATCAAGCTGCTGCCTGAAAAAGAGTCCGACATCTTTCGTTACATCTTTGTATTCAGGATTTTGCTGCATATTTTCTGGCGTACCTTTTATGTGCATCAGCACGTAGGCAGCTTCAAGTTTGGCCATGGTTGCAGGCATGGTCTTATCCATGGTGCCACCCGATATGTCGTTGATGATGTGTGCACCTTCACCGGCAACCGCCCGAGCAACTTCAGCTCTGTAAGTGTCAACCGATACCAGGGCTTCGGGGAAGTTGCGTACGATGTTTTTCACTACAGGTAAAAGCCGTTCGGTTTCCGCTTCTGCAGGCAGGGGTCTGGAGCCCGGTCGTGTGGAAATAGCTCCTGCGTCAATAATCCGGGCTCCCTCCGCCAGCATCTGCTCCGTTCGGTTCATAACGGCAGTCTCAGTTAAATACCTGCCACCGTCGTAAAAGGAATCGTCCGTGATGTTTAAAATGCCCATTACTACCGGCTGTGTGAGATCAAGAAAGGTATTTCCGCACCAAAGCCTTCGGGTTTGTGAAAAATTTTTACCTTTATCCGGCAAAGCAGCAGCAGTTGCTGACATGGTTTTGTTGAATTAAATAGTTAACAACTAATAATATATGAATAGAGTTACTGCTGATCAATTCGATACAGCCATCCTTGCCTGCAAAGATATATTTTTAAAAAAGATGAAAGACTACGGAACTGCCTGGCGTGTACTCAGGCCGGAGTCCCTTACCGACCAGATATACATCAAAGCCAATCGCATCCGTACCATTCAGAAAACCGGAACCCACAGGATAGGCGAAGATGAATGGCCTGAATTTATCGGTATCATCAATTATGCCGTAATTGCCCTGATCCATCTGGAACTGGGAGATTCACCCGACGTTGTCATGGCAGCAGAAGATGTTGAAGCCCTTTACGATAAATATACCGCTCAGGCAAAGTCGCTCATGCTCGACAAAAATCACGATTACGACGAAGCCTGGCGAAATATGCGCATCAGCTCCCTTACCGATATTATCCTTATGAAACTGCTTCGCGTGAAGCAAATTGAGGATAATAAGGGAAATACTTTCGTTTCGGAAGGGGTGGATGCCAATTACTTTGATATGATCAACTATGCCATTTTTGCCCTGATAAAACTGGGAGAACAAAAGAATTAACGGGACTACTGCTGCATTACTGCTGCCGTTGCCCATAAAAAATCTCTGAAACATGCGCGTACTTCACTTTATTTCCAGAATTTTCGTTGGAGTTGTTTTCATCTTCTCGGGTTTTGTTAAAGGAATTGACCCTCTGGGTACGGCTTACCGGCTTGAGGATTATTTTATAGCCTTCGGTACAGAATGGATGATACCCCTGGCGCTGGTTTTGTCGATAATGCTCAGTACGATGGAGTTTGTTCTGGGCGTAGTGGTGCTTCTGAATCTCAAACCCGGAGTAAATGCATGGCTGCTGCTGGGTGTGATGTCGTTTTTTACCATCCTTACCCTTAACGATGCCATCAACAACCCTGTTCCCGATTGCGGTTGCTTCGGCGATGCCATCGTTCTTACCAACTGGCAGACGTTCTACAAAAACGTAATCCTGATGATTCCTACCCTCATCCTTTTTGTATGGCGAAAAAAGACAAAGGATAATTACGGTGCTTTTACCTCATACGGAACGGCTGCACTTTTTGCGGCGCTTTTTGCCGGATTATCGGTGTACTGCTATCGCCATCTGCCGGTGATCGATTTCATGGACTGGAAGGTAGGTAATAAAATGGTAAATGAAAATCCCCTTCCGGTGAAGTATTACCTTACCTTCCGCAATGTTGTTACCGGTAAAACGCAGGAGTATCTATCACCCGATTATCCTTACAACGATTCGGTATGGATGACACAGTGGGAGTTTGTGGATCAGCGAATCGACGATCCCAACGTTTCCCTGGCGCACGATCTTCAGATCATCGACCGGGAAGGCAACGACTATACCGCTGATTTTCTTGAGAATCCTGCCTGCCAGTTCTTTCTGATCACATGGGATGTTGAAAAGGCAAACGAAAAAGGACTTATGCGGATGAATGATTTTGCTGCAGCTGCTGAAGCCGACGGGAATGGTTTCATTGCTCTTACAAGTTCTCTTGACCCCCAGATCGACGGAGTGTCGGTGAAACTCGGACTTTCCTATGATTTCTTCCATGCCGACGACATCACCCTTAAAACGATGGTAAGAGCCAATCCGGGACTCATCGCACTCAGTAATGGTGTGGTAATCGGTAAATGGCATTTCAACGATTTTCCCGACTACTCAGCCTTCCGGACGAAATTTCCTGAAGCCTGCAAACCATAATCCGTTTTATGCACCGGTATATCCTGAGGCGGCTGTTATACGGAATTTATGTGCTTCTGGGAGTGATAACCCTGGTGTTCGCACTATTCAATATCCTTCCGGGCGATCCGGCACGCATGATGCTTGGACAACGTGCCGATATCGCCTCTGTAGAAGCTATCAACCGTGAGCTGGGTCTCGACCAGCCATTGCTCGTCCAGTATGCTGGATTTCTCAACGATCTTTCACCGGTATCGTTTCATTCGGTAGCAGATCCCGCCTCCATGTGGTATCCCGACCCGGGTAAGTATGCCCCGTTTACGGCCCTGCTGTCAACAGGAGATGCCCGTATCATTCTGAAAAAGCCATACCTGCGGCGTTCCTACCAGAGTCAGCGCAAGGTTTCGGAAATCATCGCCCAGGCATTTCCAAATACCATGCTTCTGGCGGCCGTTGCCATAGGATTTGCCGCCATTCTCGGTATTTTTACGGGTGTAATGGCAGCCTTGCACAAAGATTCACTTTTCGATCGACTCTCGATGGTATTATCCGTTTTCGGAATGTCGCTTCCGTCGTTTTTTGCAGCCATTCTTATGGCCTGGCTCTTTGCCTACGTGCTGGCCCAATATACCGGACTAAATATGTTCGGCTCGCTCTGGAGCGTGGATGATCTGGGAAGAGGCGAATACCTCGACCTGAAGAACCTTATTTTGCCGGCCCTAACCCTTGGAATTCGTCCGCTTGCTATCATAATCGAACTCACCCGCAGCTCTGTGCTGGAGGTGCTTTCGCAGGATTTCGTCCGCACGGCGAAAGCAAAAGGACTGAGCAAATTCCGTGTTATCGCCCGCCATGTGATGCGTAATGCCATGAATCCCGTTGTTACAGCTGTCTCGGGTTGGTTTGCATCCCTCATGGCAGGTGCGGTTTTTGTGGAATATGTGTTCGACTGGAAAGGCATAGGGGTGGTGATAGTAGGAGCACTTGAGAAGTATGACTTCCCCGTTGCTATGGGTGCCGTACTTTTCATAGCAGTAATGTTGGTGATTATTAATATTTTTGTGGATATTATCTACGGACTGCTTGACCCGAGGGTCAGACTGGCGGGGTAATTGAATATTTTTAATTTTATACTCGATTATGAGAAAGAAAATAGTTGCAGGAAACTGGAAGATGAATAAGACATTCAGCGAAGCCGAAGATCTTGTTTTCGGTATTGCCGATGAGCTTGCCTCTGACCGTCCCGAAGATGTTGAAGTTGTAATATGCCCCCCGGCTCTGTATCTGGAGATGACATCCGATGTTGCCACCGAAAATAACTTCAGCTGCGGTGCCCAAAACATCAGCGAACATGAGGCGGGAGCCTATACCGGAGAAATATCGGCCGCTATGATCGCTTCTGCCGGAGCTTCGTATGTTATTGCAGGCCACTCCGAACGCCGTAGTTTTTACGGAGAAACCGATGCCCTGATCGCACGGAAAGTCAAACAGGCACTGAAACACGGACTGATCCCAATATATTGCTGCGGCGAGGTACTGGAGCAGCGCGAACGGAATCTCCATTTTGAAGTGGTGGGTCAGCAGATAACAGAGGCTCTCTCAGGGCTTACCGCCGAAGAGTTTTCAAATGTGGTTATCGCGTATGAACCCGTTTGGGCCATAGGTACCGGACAAACGGCGTCGCCTCAGCAGGCTCAGGAAATGCATGCATACATCCGGGAAATGGCGGGCAAAATCTTCGGAAAGGAAGCTGCCGCTGAAACAACCATCCTGTACGGCGGAAGCTGCAATGCCTCCAATGCCCGCGAACTCTTTGCCAATCCCGATGTGGACGGCGGACTTATCGGTGGTGCTTCGCTTAAAGCAGGAGATTTTGTGAAGATCATTAACAGTTTTTAATCCCGGAAACCCGATATGGATTATATTCAACTGAGCTGCATCCTCCCCGATTATGAGGAAACGCTCACCGAAATTATCATGGCCCGCCTGGGAGAGCTCGGATTCGAAAGCTTCGAACTAACCGGCGACGGACTGCTGGCATATATTCCTGCACCGGCATTTGATACCTCTGTACTGAGCGATCCTATGCTCTGGCCGGGAGACGGCGACATTAAATACAGCTGGAAGGTAATTCCCGAACAGAACTGGAATGCCGTGTGGGAGTCGAATTTTGAACCCGTAACCATTGGCGGGCGGTGCCACATCCGGGCACCCTTTCATCCTGCCACCGAAGGTTTTGAACACGAAATCGTAATAGAACCCAAGATGTCGTTCGGAACAGCCCACCACGAAACGACTGCACTGATGATAGAAACTCTGCTCGAAGTAATGCCCGGCCCGAAACGGGTGCTCGACATGGGCTGCGGTACCGGGGTGCTTGCCATTCTGGCATCGATGCGGGGAGCGGAGAAAGTAACTGCCATAGATAACGATGAATGGGCCTATAAAAATTCCCTGGAGAATATTTTAAAAAATAATACACCCGGTATAAACGTTTATCATGGTGATGCGGGCCTGCTCCGGGATATGTCTTTCGACCTGATCATTGCCAATATAAACCGTAATATTTTATTGGCCGATATGCAGGCATATGCCGCTTGTTTAGTGCATGGCGGCATGCTGCTGATGAGCGGTTTTTACAGGGACGATCTCGATGCCGTAAGTGAAAAAGCTGCTATGCTGGGGCTGACGTATCAAAGCATGCGTGAAAAGAATAACTGGGTGGCCGCCGCTTTTACCATGGACTGATATCCGGAATTCAGGGCAGGCCCAAAACAAACTAACCGATCAGGAATGCGAAATAACTATATCCGGACTTTTTTGCTGTCGCTGCTCTTGCTGGGGATCATCACCTTCAAAACTTCAGCCCAGACTCCGAAATCGTTTGCCGAAGATCCCGCTTTATTTGTCGTCGAACTCTCGGCTTACATGCAACAGTCGAACGATCGTTCGACCAAAGAACTAATTCAGCTGTTTACCGGCCGGTGGAATGCCGGAGAGTATTCGTACGAGGTTCAGCAGGAGATTATCCGGATCAGCAATCTTATGCTGGCGCAGCGTATGCGCCCTACACCGGCATTTCGCGACTACCTTGAAGCTCTGACTTCTTTTGCACCGGGAACGGCACCCGCCGGAATTCTGGCCTGGCACAGGGGACTGGAACCGTTTATCGATGCCAAAAGCCTCCGGCTGCTGGGCAACTTCCTGACCAACACCACAAGCCTGAATTCTAAAAAAATCCTGTTTAAATCGAACGCCAATTCCTGGCAGTTTCGAAACGGAACCTACAGTTTCGGTTTTGACACCACCCTGTTCGTGCGATTCAACAACATTGATCTGGTCTGTATTTCCGGACGCGACAGCATTCGCATTTCCGGCACTTCCGGGATTCATTTTCCGTTTAAAGACCAGTTCGCCGGAAATGGCGGCAATGTATTCTGGGAAAGCTTTGGACTGGATCCGAAGAAAGTATATGCAATCGTAAATAATTACAGCATCAACCTGAAGCAAACATTCTGGTCGGCCGATTCCGTTAATTTCTACCACAAGGATTTCTTTCCGTTTCCGCTGACCGGAAGGCTCGACGACCGGGTACTGATAGGAGTGCCGGCCGACAGGGCTACCTTCCCCCGTTTTATTTCGTACCAAACCGATATCGAAATCAAACAGGTATTTAAAGACATGGATTACAGAGGCGGTTTTACGCTCGAAGGACCCCGCATTATCGGTTCAGGCTATGGCGACCGGGATGCCACTCTGTGGATTAGCCGCAACGGACAGCCGTTTGTCCGGCTCACTTCCCGCGATTTTGTCATCCGTCCCGACCGCCTGGCATCCCAACGCGTCAGCGCAACCATCTTTTACGAATCCGACTCAATTTTTCATCCGGGCGTTCAGCTCCGGTACATCGATGCCGATAAACAACTGCTGCTGATCCGCTCCGGCGAAGGAGCCTCCTCAAGTCCGTTTTTCAATTCATACCATAACGTGGATATGTATTTCGAAGCCCTCTATTACCCCATGGGCAGCGACAGTATGAGCTTCGAGATGCTGCGCGGAGTCCGTCAGCAGGGAGATGCCGTTTTTGAATCCGCCAGCTTCTACTCCGAAGCACGATACCATGGCCTTCAGGGGATCGACGATATCAATCCTATCAACGTGATTTATAATTATACCGAGCGTTATAAAACCAAAGTGTTCTATCTGAGCGATCTGGTGGCTTTTATGCAAAAACCGATTGAACAGGTTAAAGCCATGGTTATCAACCTGTCGAACGGAGGATACATCATTTATAACATTGACAACGAACGCATCGAAGTTGCAAACCGCCTCAACGATTACCTGAGCGCCCGTAGCAAAAAGAAAGATTACGACGTTATCCAAATCTTTTCCCAGGTAAACCGGACCAGTAATGCCGTTCTTGACCTCAATACCTTTGACCTGAAAATCAAAGGCGTTCCGGAAGTCAGACTCAGCGACCGGCAGTCCGTTGAAATATTTCCGGCCGATAAGGAAATCCTGCTGCGGAAAAACAGGGATTTTATCTTCACAGGTCTGGTACGTGCCGGATACTTCGACTTTTATGCCAACAAGAGCTCGTTCGACTATAATAAGTTCAAGCTCGATATGCCACAGATCGATTCGATTGCATTCAAAGTGGATACGCTTTCCAAAATCAACAACAAACCGGGTCAGGTGCTTGTAAAGAACGTTATCGCCAACCTTAGCGGCGAACTGCTTATCGATAATCCGGGTAATAAGTCAGGCATTGAGGAATATCCTGAGTTTCCGGTGTTTATCAGTAAGAACGACGCATTCGTCTATTTCGACAACCCGCGAATCGAAAAAGGAGCATATAAACGCGATAATTTCTATTACCAGGTCGATCCCTTTACGCTCGACAGTCTCAACAGTTTTACCACGGAAGGTCTTAAATTCGAAGGATTTCTGTATTCAGGCGGAATCATGCCAGATATTCGTGAACCCTTGAAGGTGATGCCTGACTATTCTCTTGGATTTATCCGGCAGCTTGCCGCTTCGGGATTACCCGTATACGACGACAGGGGCAGGGTGTTCAATTCGCTTAAACTGAGCAACAAGGGACTGGAAGCAAACGGAAGTCTGACATTTATGACATCCACAAGCGAATCGGAACGCTTTATGTTCTATCCCGATTCGCTTGTGGCCGATTTACAGAGTTTTGAAATCCGGCAGCAGGGTGGGCATCCGCCGTTCCCTCCGGTAAAGGCAGGTAAGGTTCATCAGTACTGGCTCCCGGCTCTCGACGTAATGCGGGTGAATACCGTCAGCGATAAAGACCTGTTTGTGATGTACGACGAAAAAGTTCTGCATAAAGGTTCTCTTTCCGTTACTTCAGCCGGATTGCTCGGCAGGGGTCAGAGCAGTCTCGACAATGCCGACCTGGCTTCATCCACCTTTATTTTTGCACAGAAATCGTTTTCCACCGACACAACCGATATCCGTATTTATTATCCGGACCGTCCGACCATCTCGCTGCAGGCACAGGTCTATCCCGGCAAGGTTGACTTTACCTCACAGTCTGCTTCCTTTGGAACTCCGGGAAGCAGCGTGCGTATTACCCTTCCGCACAGCCGCTACCTGTGCTATATGGATAAAATTGAATGGAAGATGGAAGAGGAGGAGCTTTACCTCACCAATTCTTTGGCCCGAAGGGCAGAGCTTGCCGATACCGCCAACCTTCGGCAGCTTGTTGATTTCGACTTCACAGGATCGGAGTTTATGTCGACCGACCCCGTGCGCGATTCCCTGCAGTTTGTTGCCATGGAAGCAACCTACCGCATGAAGGAAAATGTTATCAATGCTAAGGAAGTTAAAATTATTCGGGTTGCCGATGTGGCTGTATTCCCCGGCGACGGTAAGGTTACAATCTTATCGGACGGCGATATGAAACCTTTGGAGGGGGCTTCAATCATTGCCAGCCGGAGCAACAAGTATCACCGAATTTACGATGCTTCGGTTAAAGTACGTTCGCGCAACGATTATTTTGCCTCCGGATATTACGATTACACTGATGTAACAGGAAACATACAACCGCTGTACTTTAAAGCACTTACCGTTGATTCGGCCGGGAATACTCATGGAAGGGCCCGGGCAGGTCACCAGGATGGTTTTACCCTTAATCCATGGTTTGATTTTGCCGGCGATATTCTGCTGAATGCCCGGCATTCTTTTCTGACGTTCGACGGCGTTTATCACCTGCGTAATGAATGCATGGATGAGAAGGGAAGCTGGGTGAAGTTTCGCTCCGCTCTCAATCCTGCCGATATACGTCTTCCCGTATCCCCGGTAATGCGCGATACCATTGGCGATCCGGTGCTTGCTGCGCTTGTTTATTCTGACTTTTTCAGCTCGGTGTATCCGGCGATGTACCGTAAACCCAGAGCATGGGGCGATACCATCGTTGCCGGAGCGCAGGGAGCCATTCGTTTCGATCCGGAAAGGGAAGCCTATCTGCTGGGTTCCGAAAACCGCATGGAAAAACGAAGCCGCGACGGAAATCTCATCACTCTCGATACCCGGCAATGCATTTTTACTGCCGAAGGAACCCTTGAAACCGGGGCAGGCTTGGGTCAGGTGCAAATGAAAACCTTTGGTAAGGCTGACCATTTCACACTTGTGGATTCGGTGCGCTTCAGCCTGGGTGTTACCCTCGACTTCTTCTTCGCCGATCAGGCGCTTTCGCAGATAAAGGAGAGCATTCAAAAAAGCGAACTGCAGGCACTGGATGTAAACGGTGAAACCTATCAGGAGCTGCTGTCGGGATTAATGGGAAGCCAGCGGGCAACAGAAATAACCAATGAATTGAATCTCAGCGGACAAATTCGTCGTCCACCCGCTGAGCTGGTGCATTCTTTTATGCTTTCAGATGTTCATATGATCTGGGATCCCGCACTCAAGTCTTACGTCAGCGTGGGTTCGATCGGTATTGCCGGCATACAGCGCGACCTTCTGAACCGCAAGGTAAATGGTTACCTCGAGATCGGCAAACGCCGTACCGGCGATATTCTGAACCTGTATATTGAAGTCAGCCCATCAGAATGGTATTTCTTCACCTACGGGAACGGGATTATGCAGGCTATATCATCGGACAACGACTTCAACAACATCCTTGCCGGCATCAAGGAAGCCAGACGGATTCAGAAGGGAAGCAACGGCGACGATGCCTATCAGTTTATTATTTCTACCCCCGACCGCAGGATTGCTTTCCTAAGGAAGATGCAGTCGAGGCAAACCGATTATTCCAATTGATGTATGATTTACGCTGAACTCATTCTGGCCTGCCTGCTTGCCTACCTGCTCGGATCCATCCCTACCTCTGTTTGGGTTGGAAAATGGTTTTTTAATCTGGATATACGCTCCATGGGAAGCGGGAATGCAGGTGCCACCAATACCATTCGGGTTCTGGGACTTAAAGCCGGAATTCCGGTATTGATATTCGACGTTTTCAAGGCATGGATGGCCGTTACTCTTGCCTGCTGGCTGGGCGATGGAGTGTTTACACCCAATCAGGATGTAATCTATCGTATCGTTCTGGGTGCTCTGGCTGTTTTGGGCCACGTTTACCCCGTGTTTGCCGGCTTCAGAGGCGGCAAGGGTGTGGCATCCCTGGTGGGTGTGGTTATCGCCCTTTACCCGCAGTCTTTCCTGGTAATCCTCGTTTTTTTCACGGTAATGATGGTGGCAACACGAATCGTTTCCGTTTCATCGATGAGCAGCGCAATTATTTTTCCCTTTGTTGTTATCTTTCTTTTCAACGAAACCCGCCTGCCGCTTATCGTCCTGGCTTTGGCAATAGCATTGTTTGTTCCCTATACGCACCGCGAAAACATCAAACGCCTGCTCAGGGGAACCGAGAAGAAGTTCGACTTCGGTAAAAACAGCATCAGCAACAAGAGTAAAGGTTAACAGATTGTTGATAATTTTATTATCTGCCCCAAAGGTTTAATTGGTGGATTGAAAATATATTTCCTAATTTTACCGTGAACATTTTTTAGAACTGTTTTACAGAAAATCGCTTAAATATGAGATTTATAGTATCAAGCCAGAGCCTTCTGAAAAGCCTGCAGTCAATCAGCGGGGTGCTGAATTCAAGCAATACCCTTCCAATCCTCGATGATTTCCTTTTTGAACTGGAGGGCAGTTCGCTGAAAATTACGGCTTCCGACCTGGAAACCACCATGTCGGTTACCCTGGCTACCAATATGGCCGACGAGGAGGGGAAAATCGCCATTCCGGCGAAGATTCTTCTTGAGCTGCTGAAGACCTATGGTGAAACGCCCATGACGTTTACGGTTGACAAGAATTTCGGGATAGAAATTGCTGCCGATGAAGCCAAGTTCCGCATTGCCGGGCATAATGCCGAAGAGTTCCCGACAGCACCGCAGATGGGAAGTATCTCCACCATCAACCTTCCGGCCGATCTGCTCGCTTCAGCCATCAATAAAACCATATTCGCCACCGGCAACGACGACCTCCGTCCTGCGATGTCGGGAGTTTTCTGTGATCTGTCAACCGATTCGGTGATATTTGTTGCTACCGATGCCCATAAGCTGGTACGCTACAAACGCGCCGACGCAAATGCTGAAAACAGTTCTACCTTCATAATGCCCAAAAAGCCACTCAACCAGCTTAAAGCCATACTTCCCTCCGATACCACTCCGGTTAACATCGAATACAACGAAACCAACGCACGGTTTACTTTTAAAAACATTGACCTCGTTTGCCGCCTGATTGAAGGTAAATATCCCAATTACGAAGCGGTAATCCCGACCGAGAATCCCAACACTCTGATCGTTGACAGGCTTTCGCTCATTACGACGCTTCGCCGCGCCTCTTTTTTCGCGAACAAGTCGACCAACCAGATCCGCTTAACCATTAACGGACAGGAGCTATACATCGATGCCGAAGACATCGATTTTGCACACGAATCACGGCAGCGGCTAAGTTGCAACTACAGCGGGGAAGATATGGAAATAGGCTTTAACTCCCGCTTCCTCGTGGAAATGCTTACCAACCTCGGTACCGAGAATATCCGCCTCGAGCTTTCGGCACCCAACCGCGCCGGAATCCTGCGCCCGGTTGAAAACGATAACGCAGCCGAAGATATTCTGATGCTGGTGATGCCGGTGATGCTGAATTCATAAGGTTTTTTGCGGTATTACAACAAAGAGAGGCGGAATCAGTGATTCCGCCTCTCTTTGTTTACCGCATGTGCAATTATTCAAAAAGCATGCTCAGATCAAGCCAGCGGTTGGTTTTCTCTTCCAGTATCTTTTCGGTTTCTCCGTAATCCCTGGCAAGCGTCTCCAGCTCATCCGGGCCACAACTTCCGCTGTTCATGCGGTCGAGCAATTCCTGCTTGCGCTGCTCCAGCTGCGGAATCTCACGGTCGAGCAACTCAAATTCGCTTTTTTCACGGTAAGAGGGCTTCTTAGGTTTCAATCCGGAAGAAATTGCCTGCTCCGACGGCTTCTGAGCCTGGGATTTCTGCCGGGCTGCCTTAGCCTCCTCGAGTAGCTTCATTCGATAAAAATCGGTATAGTTGCCGTAATAGTCCTTTACCTTCCCCTCTCCTTCAAACACAAAAACATGATCCACGATCTTGTCCATAAAATAACGGTCGTGCGATACTACCAGCAGACATCCCTCATAATTGATCAGAAAATCTTCCAGCAGATTGAGGGTATGAATGTCAAGATCGTTGGTAGGCTCGTCAAGAATCAGAAAGTTTGGATTTTTGAGTAATTGCATCAGCAGAAACAGCCTTCGCTTTTCACCTCCGCTAAGGCTTGAAAAGTAGTTGTACTGAAGGGCATGGGGAAAGTTAAAATACGACAGGAAGGCAGATGCAGATATTCTGCCCTTTCCCAATGGCATCTCCTCGGCAATGTCTTTTGCAAGGTCAATTACGCGCTTGTCTTCTTTCGGCTGATATCCTTCCTGTGAATAATATCCGAATACAATGGTCTGTCCGGTAACAATTCTGCCCATATCGGGATGTAACTCTCCCATAATCATATTGAGCAGGGTAGTCTTACCTGCACCGTTACGTCCGATAATTCCGGCTTTTTCGCCCTTTTTGAAGATATAGGAAAAATTGTCGACTACCTTCAGATCTCCAAATGATTTGTGGACATTATTCAGCTCCAGGATTTTCCCTCCAATGCGCGTCATGCGCACCTGTAGAGGACCGGTGTCCTTTTCAACCCGTTTACGGGCCTTTTCTTCCAGTTCATAGAAGCTGTCGATGCGGGCTTTGGCCTTTGTGCTTCTGGCCTGAGGCATGCGCCGCATCCAGTCGAGTTCCTTGCGGTAAAGACTTTTTGCTTTTTCAGCCTCCGTTAGTTCAATTGCCTCCCGCTCGGCTTTCTTTTCAATAAAGTAACTGTAATTCCCTTTGTAACGATAGATGCGGTTGTTGTCAAGCTCCAGGATTTCATTGCATACGTTGTCGAGGAAGTAGCGGTCGTGCGTTACAATCAGCAGGCTGAGATTCTGGCGCGAAAGGTACTCTTCCAGCCATTCGATCATTTCGATGTCAAGATGGTTGGTGGGCTCGTCCAGTATCAGCAGGTCGGTTTCTTCGAGCAGGGCTTTTGCCAGCGATACTTTCTTGCGCTGACCTCCCGACAGCTCGCTTACCTTTTGGTCAAGGCGTGTAATTTTAAATCTGCCAAGGATTTCACGGATACGAACATCGTAATCCCAGCCTCCGATCAGCTCCATCCTTCCGGTTGCCTCTTCCAGCTGTCGACGGGCTTCCGGTGAATCATTCCGGTTGATGCGTAACAGACTGTATTCGTAATCGCGGATTGCCCGCATAAAGTCGTTGTCCGAATGGAAAAGGATATCAAAAACGGTCTGGTCTTCCGGCATCTCCGGATTCTGCGGCAGATACGACCAGCGAATATCTCTGCGGAATGTAACCGAACCGCTGTCGGGAAGATCGCGTCCGCAAATGATGTTCAGCAGACTGCTCTTTCCGGCGCCGTTGCGGGCAATCAGAGCCACCTTTGCGCCCTGATCAATGCCAAAGGTTATGTCGGAGAAAAGTTCTTTTTCTCCGTATGATTTACTTAGTTGTTCTGCGAGAAGATAATTCAAAGGAATGCTTATTTTATGGAGATGCAAAGATAATCGGATTCGGGATAGGAGCACAGATCGTAAAAAGGAGTGCTGAAGCTTATCCCTGAAAAACCAAAAAGCCTCAAAATGAGGCTTTCGGGGTAACTCTGAAAAGAAAAACTATAACTTCTTTACATCAACAGCTTTCTTTCCTCGTTTGTCCTCGGCTATCTCGTAAGATACGAGGTCATTCTCATTCACTTTTTCAGTAAGGCCAGTGGCATGGACGAATACGTCATGCTGGGTTTCATCATCAATAATAAAACCAAATCCCTTACGCTCATTAAAGAATTTTACTTTACCGGTAGGCATAATTGATAGAAGTTGGTGATTAACATCACAAATATAATTAAAAAAAGATGAAAGTCAAACTTCATAACGTTATTGTTGATACATTAGTTACAAATGAAGACTTTTTAAAACAAATTTTTTGTAAGATCAGTCTGTGTGCCGGTTAATTGATGCCAGTATGAATTCTTGTTTGAAAGTGCCGCTGTTTGTATAAAAACTCTACACATCCTCAGGTGAAACAGGCACGGTGAAAACAATGCTTATTTAAGCGGAAGGCTGAGCAGCCAGCTGAAATTCTTTTCAGCTTCTTCGTTCGAGTTTCCGCAAAGAATTTCTTCGGGTTTAAATCCGCTGCACACCGCCGGCCTCGAAGGCTGGCCAAATAATGCACACTTCAGGTCGGCGGTAAGTTGTATGCAGGGCACCATTGGGGGCTTACCGCCCGGCATTCCCGGAATGGCAGAACTAATGGAAGGGTAGATGCAGCAGGCTGCACAACCGGGTCTGCATTGCATTACTGTTTCAGACATTCGATGTTGTCGGTTTTGAATGCAAATTTCGGATTTTCTGCGATGCATTGACAGGTTTACAGTCGGGATTGTTACCTGGTGTAAATGTAAATTCCCCCGGTCTCGGAGCATCCGGTGCAATCGAATTAACCGGGGGAATATGCATGTACGACATTTCAGGATACTGCCGTATTAAGTGTGGCTGGTGTTTCTGAATGTGCCGGTAATGATTCAGAGCTTCGGACCAGCCTGTACCAGACGTTTTCCTTCTTCGTTATCGGTATACTTTTCGAAGTTATCGATGAAGCGTTTGGCAAGATCTTTTGCCTTCTCGTTCCATACGTCTGCAGATGCATACGTATCGCGCGGGTCGAGTACGCCGGGATTAACCCCGTGGAGTTCGGTAGGAACGTCCAGGTTGAAGTAGGGTATTGTTTTCACCGGAGCATGGTCGATGGAACCGTCTAGGATGGCATCAATGATGGCTCGTGTGTCTTTGATCGAGATACGTTTGCCGGTGCCGTTCCATCCGGTGTTGACCAGGTATGCTTTGGCGCCCGATTGTTTCATGCGTTTTACCAGTTCCATGGCATACTTGGTAGGGTGCAGCGCAAGGAATGCGTTGCCGAAACATGCGGAAAAAGTTGGCTGAGGAGTGGTAACGCCTCGTTCGGTGCCGGCAAGCTTGGCGGTAAATCCTGAAAGGAAGTGGTATTCGGTCTGGTCGGCGGTAAGTCTTGAAACCGGAGGAAGCACACCGAAAGCATCGGCGGTAAGGAAAATAACCTTTGAAGCATGACCTCCCTTTGAAACGGGTTTTACTATATTATCGATGTGATAGATGGGGTATGAAACCCTGGTGTTTTCGGTTTTGGATGCATCGGCAAAGTCGATGCTGCCGTCGGGCAGTATCACGAGGTTTTCGAGTAGTGCGTCGCGACGGATGGCGCGGTAAATGTCCGGCTCATTCTCTTCGCTCAGATTGATGCATTTGGCGTAACATCCGCCTTCGAAGTTGAACACTCCGTCGTCGTCCCAGCCGTGTTCATCGTCGCCGATCAGCGCACGTTTGGGGTCGGCCGACAGGGTGGTTTTTCCTGTACCCGAAAGTCCGAAGAAGATGGCTACATCCCCGTCCTTACCCATATTGGCCGAGCAATGCATGGCAGCAATGCCTTTCAGCGGGAGGTAGTAGTTCATCATAGTAAAGATGCCTTTCTTGATTTCACCGCCGTACCATGTTCCGCCGATTACCTGCATGCGTTCCTTCAGGTTGAAAACCACGAAGTTTTCGGAGTTCATCCCCTGTTCTTTCCATTTAGGATTGGTTGCTTTTGAGCCGTTCATAAGAACGAAATCGGGCTTGAAGTTTCTGAGCTCTTCTTCCGAAGGACGGATGAACATGTTTTTGATGAAGTGTGCCTGCCAGGCTACCTCAACGATAAAACGGATGCAGAGCCTTGATTCGTTGTTGGCTCCCGCAAAGGCATCCAGCACATAAAGCCTTTTTCCCGAGAGCTGGTTTACCACAATGCCTTTTAGCTGATCCCAGATGGCCGGGTCGAGAGGCCTGTTGTCGTTTTTTCCGATTGTACTCCACCATACGGTATTTTCACTAACTTCATCGTGAACGATATACTTATCTTTTGGAGAGCGGCCGGTGAAAATTCCTGTATCAACCGATACTGCTCCCGATTTGGTAAGAACGCCACGCTCGAATCCTTCCAGAGAAGGATCCATTTCATGCTCAAACAGGAGTTCGTAGGAGGGGTTGTAGATGATCTCTTTAACATCCGTGATTCCATAAATGGAAAGATCGATGGAGTTCCCGGCGGGAACAGATGGGTTGTGTGGTTGGTTGGTCATTGAAGATTGAATTTTTAACCGTTTCTGTATTTATGCATCTAAATATGTTTGCCTGAAGCACATGGCTGATTTCAAACGATTGCAAAGGTAAAAGATTATATTAAAATAAGGCAGCCTTTGGTAAGACTGCCTTATTATTTTTTGACAAACGGGCATTATTTCGCATGCCTGTTCATTCTTTGGATAGGGCTGAAGGATTATTTTTTCTTTTTCGCGGCTTTTTTGCCTTTGCCTTCATCTTTTTTTGCTTTTTTGCCTGCGCTGGCTTTAGCTGCGGCTTCTTCCTTTATTACGGCCTGTGCTGCAGCAAGGCGTGCGATTGGAACGCGGTAGGGTGAGCAGCTCACGTAGTTCATGCCTACAGAGTGGCAGAATTCAACGGAAGAAGGCTCGCCTCCGTGTTCGCCGCAGATACCGACTTTCAGGTTGGGGCGGGTACTGCGGCCGCGCTCGACGCCCATGCGTACGAGCTGTCCAACGCCTTCCCGGTCCAGAACCTGGAAAGGATCGTGCTTCAGAATTCCTTTTTCGAGATAAACGGGCAGGAATTTGCCGGCATCATCGCGTGAGTATCCAAAGGTCATCTGGGTGAGGTCGTTGGTTCCGAATGAGAAGAACTCGGCCGATTCGGCGATGCGGTCGGCGATGAGCGCTGCGCGAGGAATTTCAATCATTGTACCTACAAGGTAATCGATTTTTTCTTTGCGTTCAGCAAGTACTCTTTCAGCCGTATCGCGGACGATCTTCTCCTGCATTTTCATTTCCTCGAATGTTCCCGTAAGGGGGATCATGATTTCGGGAATGGCTTTAATGCCTTTTTTCTTGAGGTTCAGAGCGGCCTCGATGATGGCGCGGGCCTGCATCTCGGAGATTTCAGGATAGGTGTTGCCAAGACGGCAGCCGCGGTGACCAAGCATGGGGTTTACCTCCTCGAGGTCGTGAACTTTCTGCCTTACTTCCTCAACGGTGATACCCATCTCTTTTGCCATTTCCTTCTGGTTTGCCTCTTCGTGGGGGACAAACTCATGTAAAGGAGGGTCGAGCAAACGAACGGTTACGGGCAGATCGTGCATGGCTTCGAAAATGCCTTCGAAGTCGGAGCGCTGGATAGGAAGAAGCTTTTCGAGTGCTTTGCGGCGTCCTGCCTCATCGTTGGCCAGGATCATTTCGCGCATTGCTTTGATGCGATCGCCTTCGAAGAACATATGCTCTGTACGGCAGAGGCCGATACCCTGTGCACCAAAGTTGCGGGCTACCTGCGAATCGCGCGGAGTGTCGGCGTTGGTGCGAACCAGCATACGCGAATACTTGTCGGCCAGCTTCATCAGCTTGCCAAAATCGCCGCTGAGTTCGGGGTCCATGGTTGTAATCTTGCCTTCATAAACTTCTCCGGTACTTCCGTTGAGCGAAATCCAGTCGCCTTCCTTGTGTGTGATTCCGTCGATGTTGATGGTGCGGGCTTTGTAGTCGATCTTAAGGCTGCCAGCACCCGATACGCAGCACTTGCCCATTCCGCGGGCAACTACGGCGGCGTGTGAGGTCATCCCGCCGCGGGCGGTAAGGATGCCCTGAGCGACGTTCATACCCTTAAGGTCTTCGGGAGAGGTTTCAATACGAACCAGAACCACTTTATGGCCTTCGGCAACCCATTTCTCAGCCTCATCAGCATGGAACACTACCTGACCGGTAGCTGCACCGGGAGATGCGGGAAGACCTTTGGCAAGTACTTTTGCCTTTTTGATGGCAACGGGATCGAAGACCGGGTGGAGAAGTTCATCGAGTTTGGCCGGCTCGCAGCGGAGCAGTGCTTCCTTCTCGGTGATGATTCCCTGTTTCAGCATATCCATGGCAATCTTAACCATGGCAGCGCCGGTACGTTTTCCGTTACGGGTCTGCAGCATCCAGAGCTTACCATCCTGAATGGTGAACTCGAGGTCCTGCATGTCGCGGTAATGGTCTTCCAGTTTCTGCTGTGTATCGAGCAGCTCTTTGTATAGAGCCGGCATGGCTTCTTCCAGTGAAGGATAGTTCTTTGCGCGGTCTTTTTCCGTTACGTTGGCAAGCTTGGCCCAGCGTTTCGAACCCTCTTTGGTGATCTGCTGCGGTGTGCGGATACCGGCAACCACATCTTCTCCCTGTGCGTTGATCAGATATTCTCCGTTGAAGATATCCTCTCCGGTGGCAGCATCGCGGGTAAAGGCAACTCCGGTTGCTGAATTCTCGCCCATGTTGCCGAATACCATTGCCTGAACGTTAACGGCAGTACCCCATTCGGCCGGGATGTTGTTGAGCTTGCGGTAGTAGACTGCGCGCTCGTTCATCCAGCTGTCGAATACGGCCATCACCGAGCCCCAGAGCTGTTCCCACGGATCGGTAGGGAAGTCGTGACCGGTAACTTTCTTAACGGCTTTTTTGAAGCGTTTTACAAGCTCTTTCAGGTCGTCAACGGTAAAATCGGTGTCGAGCTCAATTCCCTTTTCTTCTTTCATGTGGTCCATGATCTCTTCGAAGGGGTCTATGTCTTCCTTAGAAGCAGGCTTCATACCCAGAACCACGTCGCCAAACATCTGGACGAAGCGGCGGTATGAATCCCATGCAAAACGCTCGTTTCCTGATTTCTTTGCGATTCCGTCAACAGCTTCATCGTTAAGACCCAGATTCAGAACTGTATCCATCATGCCCGGCATGGAAGCACGTGCGCCTGAACGTACCGAGAGCAGGAGGGGGTTCTTTTTGTCGCCAAACGTTGAACCCATAATCTTCTCAACGTATTTCACCGCTGCTTCAACCTCGGGGCGGATCATTTCAATCACTTTCTCGCGACCGTAAGTGTTATAATCGGTGCAAACTTCTGTAGTGATGGTGAATCCCGGTGGTACCGGAACTCCTATGAGGTTCATTTCGGCAAGGTTGGCACCTTTACCGCCGAGCAGGTTCTTCATAGTGGCGTCGCCTTCGGCCTTCTTGTTGCCGTAGGTGTAAACCGACTTTCTGGTCTTTTCTTTTCCCATTTTTCGTAGGTTTTATCTGTTTTGGTTAAGTTTTATCAAGGCTTGATTTCTTGCAGGTTAGCCCTGCCGGTTTGAGGGTGCAAAGGTACAAAAAATAATTTTTAGCGAATTATCAAAATCAACGGTTCAAATTCAGACAGTTTTATCAAAAAAAGAGAGCCGGAACTTTGCGTTCCGGCTCTGTAAAGCAGTTGCTGATAAATTTTTTCAATTACCTCCGGAATCCGCTGATGTATTCGTCAAGTTCTTCTATTGTTGATTCAAAGGTAAAAGCATCGTTCAGCTTATAATAATTGCCGGTATCGAAGGTGTAGCCGTACGCAAATTTTGCCAACTGCAGGCGAGTATCCTCAAACGAGAACAACAGCATAATCTCTTTAACCTGTGCACTAAGCAGACAATTGGAAGCAATCACCTGTTTCGCAATTTTCAGGCGGGTATCGTCGAACGATTTGCCTTCAATTGAGCGCTTTACCTCTTGAAATTCGGCCGGATGCATCGGGTACTGACATCCGTTGGGACCTGAATATCCGGGCAGTACATAGGTCTGCTGTGGTGCGGGTTCCCTATAATTTCCACCGCTTGTGGTTGTGGTGGTGTATGTGGTGGTTTGCGATGTGCTTACCTGTGAACCCGAAGGTATACCCCCTCCGACATTGATGTTCATGTTAACGCCCAGGGCCGGATCGTTTATGTTGATGCCCATGGATACATTTCCCTGCGGGTCGGTGATTGTTTCGGTGTAAGTAGTAGTGGTTTGGGTAACAACTGCGGGGGCGGGATCCGGAGCCTGTGTTGTATATACCACTGTCTGTTGTCCGCCGGCAGGAGGCAAGGCCTGAGCAATGGGCACCTCATTCATCCATCGCAGCACATACTCGTTTTTGTTGTTTCGCTTGATCACATAGGTAGTTTCAGTTCCCTGGTTAAAGGTCAGGGTTTTATCAAGATCGGGTATGCCCTGCTGGTCGAAAATGATTTTTACCTTGTAAGATGGTGCTATCAGGTCGGTAACTTTGATGTTGGTTTCAGGAGCCGGATTCTGTCTTATACCATTCAGAATTACGCTGAAACGTTCTCCCTGTTCCGTAAAGAAGACGAGATTGGTGTTAAGCTGTGCCATGGCACCCGGGTTCAGAACCAGTGCTGCCATTATAAGCAGCAGGGGTAGTCTTTGCTTCATGTGAATAAAAGGTTTGAGGGTTAGTATGCAGTGATTGACTTAAAGGCCGGTTCTGAATTAATCAAAGGCCAGCCCGATTGTAATTCGTTGGGTTTGCATTTTTCATTTCTACCCTGCCGGCTGTAATCGGAGTGCTTACAGCTCTACCTTCCCGATCTGGTTCATTACCCGCATTATCCGCGATTGCTTTCGCTGGATGTAGGCTGTCGGAGACGCCGGGCTCCATCTGCGCGGATTGGGCAGTACTGCCGAAATCATTGCTGCTTCGGCCCTGTTGAGTGCTGAAGCAGGCTTCCCGTAATATTTCATGGAAGCCATCTCAACACCGTAAATACCATCGCCCATTTCGATCACGTTAAGATATACTTCCATAATGCGGCGCTTCCCCCAGAAAATTTCGATGAGACCGGTAAAATAAACTTCCAGCCCCTTCCTTATCCATGTACGGTCGGGCCACAGAAATACATTTTTGGCGGTTTGCTGAGAAATGGTGCTGGCTCCCAGTTTGTGTTTACGCTTTTTATTGAGTTCCCGGGCTTTACGGATGGCTTCAAAATCCAGCCCGTGATGTTTCATAAAGTTATTATCCTCTGCAGCCACTACAGCCTGTACCATGTGCGGAGAAATATCCTTCAGTTTTACCCAGTCGCGGCTCAGCCGGGGCTTCTCACCATCCGAAATGTGTTCAATTACCCTGATTACCTGCAAAGGTGTAATGGGAGGTCTCAGAAAACGGTAGATGATGGTCGCAAGCACGGAGGAAAAGAAAAAGAAAAATACAGCAAAGCGGATCAGACGAAATATTTTTCGGGTAACCGATCGGGCTGTAACCATCGTTTTGTTGTAATTTTTCAGGTGGTGCAAACCTATAAAAAAAATCCCATCCCCGAAAGGGGAAAAACCGGAAATAATGCCCGAAATACCTGCGCGCTGAACCGGCATCCCATTGCTTTTTACATGGCAAACCAGACTGCTGACACTTGCAGTTTCATTTAAACTTACCGTACTTTGCCCGAAAAAATGCAGCCGTTTCTTCCCCGCCTGTTCTGTCTCGCTACAGGTTTCTGCCTGACGTTTCTTTCAGCCTTTTCTCAGTCGCAAAGCGATGTTTACAGCCTTAGATTTTCCGGATTTGTAAGGGCCGATGCTATTTTCGATTCGCGTCAGACCGTGGAAGCCCGCGAAGGCTTTTTGCTGTTTTATCCAAAAAAACCGGTGTACGACCTTAACGGGAAGGACATCAACGCCCGCCCTTCCTTCAACCAGTATGCAATGACAACCCGCATCAACGCAACGGCGAGCGGCCCCGATGTGCTGAATGCCAAAGTGAAGGCTTTTATAGAAGGCGATTTTACCGGTGCCTCCAACGCCGAGAACAACAGCATGCGATTGCGCCACGGCTACATATCCCTTCAATGGGCAAAAACACGACTCCTGGCCGGGCAATACTGGCATCCTCTCGATCTTCCCGAAATGATCCCCAACGTGCTGTCGCTCAACACCGGTGCCCCTTTTCATTCCTTCAGCCGCCAGCCTCAGATCAGGGTTGATTTTAAAGCAGGGAAGATCAATCTTGCGGTCGTTGCTGCCTCTCAGCGCGATTACGTGAACAACGGTCCTCAGGGCAGTACCTCGGTGTATCTTCGCAATAGCGTGATTCCCAACCTGCACGGACAAATACAGTACAAGAGCTCTGCCTTGTTTGCCGGAGCAGGCCTGGATTATAAAAAACTGACGCCCAGACTGGTAACCGATAGTCTGATCAGCGCCCGGGAATCTCTGAACTGCCTTTCATACACCGCTTTCGTTTCATGGAATCCCGGCAAGGCATCCATCAAGGCGCAGTACGTTTACGGTCAGGCGCTTAACGACCATCTTATGATGGGTGGCTTCGGCGTTAGCCATACCGATCCGGTTACGCACAAACGCATTTACAACCCACTGAATTATCATTCCGTATGGGTAAATGCACAGCTCCACTTCGGGCACTGGCAACCTTCTCTGTTGGCCGGCTATACCGGGAACAATGGTTCGGGAGAGATGTTAACGGGTCCTGTTTATGCCCGGGATGTTGATATCGGATACGTTTACCGTGTGGCACCAATGATTACCTATGTAAACGGCAAATTCAGCCTCTTAGCGGAAGTGGAATATACGGCGGCAGCCTACGGTGAAAACGATGCATATTATAAGGTTATCAACAGCCGTGAAACCGGAAACCTGCGCATCGGGATGGGTGCAGTATACAGTTTCTGAGTTTGTAAATAACGGTTAACCGGGGTCTTAAGTCTCAAACCCCCGCTGTCGCATGGCTTCAAATACGAGTATGGCTGCGGATACCGATACGTTCAGCGAATCTATGCTTCCGAGCATGGGTATGATGATGCGCTCATCGCAGAAGCCGATCCAATTTTTTGTCAGGCCGTCGGCCTCCGTTCCCATTACAAAAGCTGTAGCACCCAGGTAGTTATGCTGATGATACGGCGAAGAGGCCTGTAATTCTGCAGCAAAGGTATGTATGTTCTTTTCTCTGAGCCATTGCTGGGCTTCGGCGGTGGTGCAGGCAACCACCTGCTGCGAAAATACGCACCCCACTCCCGAGCGGATGACGTTCGGGTTGTAGATGTCGGTAAGCGGGTCGCAAACGATCACGGCATCCAGGCGGGCAGCATCGGCTGTACGCAGAACGGCACCAAGGTTTCCCGGTTTTTCAACCGATTCAAGGATCAGGATAAGGGGGGCGGGTCGTAATACCAAATCGCTCAGGCTAAGCCAGCGGGGGCGGAGCAAAGCGATAAAGCCATCCGATCCATCGCGGTAAGCAAGCTTTTCAAAAACCGCCTGACTCACCTCTGTTATCCGTGTATCCGGATTTAGAAAAGAGATGCTGCGGGGGTCGCAGATTTCCGGACAGAAATACAGCTCACTGATTGAAAGTCCATTTTCAACCGCAATGCGGATTTCGCGGAGCCCTTCAACCACAACCAGATTTTGTTTCTTCCGCTCCCTCGATTTCTGCTGCAGCAGCAAAAGGTTCTTTATTCTTGGATTTTGCGGACTTGTAATGAGTTCTGACATCGCGGAGGGAATTGGCAGGACAAAATTAGGGAAAATTCGCATCTTTGCAGAATCGCAGGATATCCCTGCCGGATAAAGACCACCGGCCTATGATAAAGTTACTGACCCCCGTTCACTGGATGGATTACGAACTGATCGATTCCGGGAATTTCGAGAAGCTGGAGCGCTTTGGCAATCAGGTTCTCATCCGGCCTGAGCCCCAGGCAGTGTGGGATAAATCGCTTGAAGAAAGAGAATGGATACAGAAGTCTCAGGCCACGTTCCGCAAAGAGAAAAACGATCCCGAAAAAGGGAAATGGATGCTGAACAAAGGTTGCCGAGAGCAGTGGCAGATCGGTTATGGCTACAGAGAAATGAATATACGGATGCGACTGGGGCTTACCAGCTTCCGTCACATCGGTGTTTTCCCGGAGCAGGGCAATAACTGGGACTTCATTTTCGACCGCATCAAAACTATGAAAACGACCCGGCCAAAGGTACTCAATCTGTTTGCCTATACCGGTGGTGCTTCCCTGGCAGCCTGTGCCGCCGGTGCCGAAGTGGTGCATGTAGATTCGGTGAAACCCGTAATTTCCTGGGCGCGCGAAAATATGGAACTCAGCGGACTCGACGGCATCCGGTGGGTGGTTGAGGATGCGCTGAAGTTCGTGAAGCGGGAGGTGCGTCGGGGAAATCGCTACCAGGGCATCATTCTCGATCCTCCGGCCTACGGACGCGGGGCCGATGGCGAAAAATGGGTGCTGGAAGAAAACGTAGGCGAGATGCTGAAGCTCTGCAGCGAATTGCTCAATATTCAGGAGTATTTTTTCATTATGAGTCTTTACTCCATGGGATTCTCTTCCCTGATAAGTGAGAATCTGGTGCATTCTGTTTTTGGAAAACGCGACGGCATGGAGTCGGGAGAACTTTTTCTGCCGGATGCCTTCGGAAAGAAGCTTCCGCTGGGAACGGTAGTACGTTTCTAAGCCTGCTCCAACTTTTTCAGGATGGCGAAAACTACCGGACAGACTTCTGCATTTTTCAGCGAAAGCGATAAGATCTGATAAAAGCGCGTGCGGTCGGTATGCGGATACTCCCGGCAGGCTTTCGGGCGGTGACTATAGATGTTGCAATAATTTTCGCCGTCGATAAATGGGCAGGGAGCCTTCCGGAAAACGTAATCGCCCGCTTCGTCCAGATACAGGTAGGTTTCAACGACCGCTGAAGGTTTGATCTTAAGTTTTACTGCCATTTCGTTTACATCGCTGTGGCGGATGGCAGGACTTATGCTGCGGCAGCAGTTGGCACAGTTCAGGCAGTCGTAGACGCTGAAGGCCTCATCGTGCAGCCGGTGAACCAGGTCGTCGAGATTGCGCGGGTTCATGGACTGCAATCTGCGAATGCTGCGTTTCAGTGTTGCTGCATGGGTCCTGGAAAGCTGTTTCAGTGCAGACGGTTCCGGAATATCGGTGCGTAAAATGGAAATATTAATTGAAACCCCTTTGGCGCTTGATTTCATTATATGCCTGGTTCAGTTGCTGGAATTTCTCCTTAGCGGCTTTCTGCACATCTTCACCAAGGTGAGCTACCTTGTCGGGATGGTATTTGAGGGCCATTTTGCGGTAGGCTTTTTTCACCTCCTCATCGCTTGCATCGGATGAAATTTCAAGGATCTGATACATGCTGGAGTTGTCGCGGATGAACATTGCCCGGATGGAATCAAAGTCTTTAGGGCGAATGCCCATTTTAAGGCAGACATGACGAAGTACTTCCGCTTCGGCAGCCTGGGGCTGGCCGTCGGCCGATGCTATCCCGAAAAGGAAATGAACCAGCTGAAGCCTCGACGGGTACTCCATATTTTCCTGGATCTGTTCGCATATTTCATCCACATCCAGGTCCTGCCTTAAGATTTCCCGCAGCAGGAGCAGCAGCCGTTCTGCTTCCGTTTCGCCGAAGCTGGTCAGCAAAAAGCGTTTTACGTATTCGAGTTCCGATTTAAGGATACGGCCATCGGCTTTCATGATGGCTGCAATTAGCACCAGAAGGCTTACCTTGAAGTCGCCTTCCTGGGTAGGGGTGAAGCCCTTGTATTCGTACTCGCCCCGGTTCATGCTGTCGAATATGGATCCGAACACAAAGCCGAGTATCCCGCCTATGGGGCCTCCCAGGGCCCAGCCCAGTCCGCCGCCTATCCATTTGCCAAACGATGAGAAGTTCATGATTGAACTTTTAGGTATACGAAAAACTTTTTTAAATCAAAGTGTCTTTGCTTGCTGCGTTTGCTGCATTAACCAGGTACTGCAGGTGTCACACAGGGTGCAAAGGTATTAAAAGATTATTCATGCAGGCCGTGCCGGAGGGCCTTTGATTTTTGCTTTTTCGCTGAATTATTGAAATACAAAAGCCGGAACCTGTATTTGATCTGGTTCCGGCTTTTCCTGCGAATTATCTGCGGTCAGCGCTTAGCGGAGGTTCTCCGATTCAGGCAGTCCGTATTCTTCTTCCATGCGGATGTCAAGCTTTTCAAGGGCATCCAGCACCGGGTTGTAGATTTCAGGGATTACCGGGCGGAATACGCCTTTTACGTTGATTTCGCCTTTCAGGATCATCTCAACGCCTATGGCTGCCGGAAGGGCAACGGTGCGTGCAATGGAAGTGTCGGTAGCGGGTGTGCCGAAGTCGAGCATGCGTGAGCGGATCACCTCTTTGCTGCCGCCGGGATACGATGCCAGGAAGGTATGCTGCATTACCACCATGTCGCGTTCGTTATGACCGAGCTCCATTTTGCTTATCATCAGGTCGCTGGTAACTTCAAACGGGGAGTCTTCGCCCCGGCCCATGGGTTGGTCTTCAAACAATCCCAGCCATTCCATGGCCTTGATCGCATGCGCATTTGCATCGAGCTTCAGATAAGCGGCTACTTTAGCCTTAATGTCGGCCGAACTTCCGGCACCAATCTGATGCGCCATGAAACCGGCGTAAGTGAGCCCGCTCATGTCAAATTTATCGTATGAGATCAGGTTAAGCTGCTTCATGGCATCGATGCTTTCGCACCATCCCTGGAAACGGAAGGTGCCGCGCATCATGGTTTTAGTTTCAGGAATACCGTAGATGTCGATGTATGAGATGGAGTCGCGGTTCGGATAAACCTCGAGCATCCCTACATTGGTGAAATCAACCTTCAAAGGATTTTTGAAGAGGTTCTGCGTGGGAACGTCAATTACTTTACCGTACCTCAGGTATTTTGCATCGTTGTTGCCGGCCATAACCACGCCTTTCGGACTCCATGAGAATTTGTACATGAAGGGATTGTTCGCAGCTTCGGGTGCAGGAAGGGCTCCGCAAATGGAGTAGAACTCTTCAATTTTGCCGTTACGGGCGCGCACGTTGTCGATGATGCGCATGGCCGACATATGGTCGATGCCCGGGTCGAGTCCCAGTTCGTTCAGTATGATGATGCCGGCTTCTTTAGCCTGTGCATCCAGTGCCTGCATCTCCGGTTTTACGTAAGAGGTGGTTACCATGTTCTTCCTGTGCTTCAGGCAGTATCTGGCAACAAGCAGGTGATGGGCATAGGGCAGGAGGCTGACCGAAAGGTCGTGTTCGGCTACCATACGGTCGAGTGCAGCTTCGTCTTCAACGGTCCATGCAACGGCAGCTCCGTTCGGATGACCCGAAATCATGGCTTCTGCCTTCGATTTGGTGCGGGTAGCAACGGTAACGTGAATTCCTTTCCCCAGCAGGTGGGTAACGATGGGCTTTACCACGAGTCCGGCGCCCAGAATAAGTACTTTCTTCATTTTATGTTTACATTTAAGGGTTATTTTTTTACCGCAAAATCACGGAGACACATAGTTTTTTTTCGGAAACAGACAAAATTTAAACAGTGCAGTTAAAATTGCCGGAGCCTCCGTGATTTGATGTCGCGCAGCCTGCGTTCGCTTATTTCAGGTGGTTTTCGATGTATTTGAAATCGTGCGTGAGTTCTCCGTTGTGCAGAATGAGGGCTTTTTTGATTGCCCTTGGCAGATCCAGGTCTTCAAACTCCTCGCTGAAGTCACAGTCGGCGATGGGTTTCACGAAGTTGATCAGTGCATCGGCGAATCCGCTGCTCGAATCGCGTGGCAGTTCACTGGGGAGAATATCCACGGCCATCACCAGCATTCCGTTGCCCTTGTGACCCATCACAGGTTGACGGGTTGCCGGGTTGTAAACAAAGATGGGGTCTTCGATTTCGGTACCCTTGTGGGTAATTTCGATGCTGCCGTCGGGGTCGCAGGTTACGTCGCCGATTACCGTCAGCCTGGGTGTTCCTTCAGCAAATGCCTTCTCCAGGTAGTCTTTGGTGATCAACCTGGGGTATCGGGCATCCCAGTACATACAGTTCATCAGCACCGACAGATGCGGGATGTATTTTTCAAAGATGCTGTGATAGCTTTCGGGGTGACCGTAGTAATCGTGAAGGTCGAATTCAAGTCCTTCGTTGTGCGCTGAAAGGTGCTCCTCGCGGAAGACCGTTTTGTACAGAAGGTTGTTGGGAAGGTAGTCGCGCTGACTAAGGTCGATTAATTTTTCGGGTGAGATTTCCTTAACGGGAAGAAGGCCAAGGATTTCCTGTGCCCCTTGTGAGACGTTGCCGTAGCCGGTAAATCCGAAGGTCATCGGGCGGAGTGCTGCCGGAAGTCCTTTTTCCGCAATTTCCTGACCCACCTCTGAAATTACCTTTTTAGCATCTTCGAGCGAGGCATAATGATGAGCCTGAGTAATTTTCAGGAAGGGGGTTTCGTATCCGTATTCCCTAAGGCGCAGCCCAAGCGACCACAGGGAGTTGATCATTCCTGCCAGTCCTGCGTATTTGCCGAAAAAGATAAGCCGGCGTCCCTGCTCATCCACGATTTTTTCGTAGTCGATTAGATTGCAACCCATCTCCATCATACGTTTCAGCATGGGCATGTTATATGGCTGGCCCTTGATTACGTGCGAAAAGAAAACATAGGTCTTGCCCGGTTCAAAGAAATCGATCGGCATCTCTTTAACGCCGAGGATAACCGAACATTCGCCCAGATTGTCGCTGATTCGTGCGCCTGCCTGGCGGTATTCGTCGTCGGTAAATACCCTTTTCGGGGATGTCTGAACGATGATGTCGAGTTGCTTGCCCTTAATAAGTCTTTCAACATGGCGCGGTGTCAGCGGCGCGCGCCTTTCCATTACATACTTGTCTTCGTGCCTGATTCCAATAAACTTACTCATGTTTGCCCTTGTTTTTTTAGTTATTGAGCCGGATTAGCCAGCGGGGCAAACTTAAAAAAATAAGTTCATTTTACTAACCCGGAAGGCATGAATTATTTTCAGGCTCGTAATTATCGGGTTGCTATGGATGAAGATGTAAATCTTCGGGGGAAAGGATGAAAGGGGATTCGCCGGATGTTTATTGGTTTAATAATTCAAAGTGCTCACCATCTGTATTATACTGATATATATCGCCGGTATGAATCAGGTAGTGCCAGCCAAGAATTTCCAGGGTTTTCTGTTCAACGCGTTCGCGGATGTAAGGATACGTCATCAGGTGACTAAGCTGTTCAACAACATTGTACTGTTCGGTCAGCCATTCGCGGGCGTGGAAGTCCTGTTCGGAAAGGGCGTTGTTAACGCGTACTGTGACTTTGGTTGCCAGTTCGAGCCAGCGGCGGGTATGGGGGATTTTTTCGAGGTTGACCGGACTTTCCCACAGGGCGGCACACCCTCCGCAGTTGGAATGCCCGCATACGATAATGTTTTTCACGTTCAGAATCTGAACGGCATATTCAATGGCTGAAGTGGTGGCAAGGTATTCTTCCGATTCACGCCAGGGAGGAACAATATTGGCAATATTGCGCACGATAAAAAGTTCGCCGGGCATGGTTTGAGTGATGAGCGTAGGCACTACCCGTGAATCGGAACAGCCGATGAAAAGGGTATGCGGATTTTGCCGGCGTCCCAGACTGGTAAAATGCTCCTTATTTGCCTCAAATTCCTGTTTTCTGAACTTCAGAATTCCGTCTTTCAGATCGGTCATGGGTGGAAATTTATCAATAAACAGAAAAACATTCGTCTTGTTGGAAAGAGTCTGTCGGCATTTTATAATTTTTCAGAGGGGAGGGAAGAAGCCGGAGTTTTGTCCGGCATTAAATAATCGCCGGTTAGAGTGCAAATAATTGAAAAACCATGTAAGTAATTGCTGGCCCGGATGTTTGTCTTAACGCGGATAGAGCTGAATTTCAGCAGTTAAGGATCGGGGTAAATTGTCACTGGATTTACAGTCTAAAAAAAATCAATTTTTTTTTCAATGCCTGCTTGCAGGATCAGAAAAAGGTTCTATATTTGCACACTCTTTCGGGAGAAGTTCTTTAAGAAATTGGTCCGGTAGTTCAGTTGGTTAGAATACGTGCCTGTCACGCACGGGGTCGCGGGTTCGAGTCCCGTCCGGACCGCAAATAAGCCTGATAATCGTTTGATTGTCAGGCTTTTTGCATTTAGTGGCAATTGAATTGGACACCTGAAATCGACCTTAGAATTTAACTTTTTATCTGTCCTTCTTATTCATTTTTATCTATTCCGTGGTCATTCAGTTTTATTGGAATCGGCAAAAATAGATTTTCAGACCTTCTTTTGCTGAAAAACATCGGGTTCTGTTCTTTGTCCATTGGAATCCCAACCAACAGCGGTATAGTACTCCAAAGGACTTGCCCATCGTCCTTTTCTTATTGGTAAAAGCCCATATTTCCCATCATACGCATGGCTGTTGCTCTACCCCCGTCATTCACCCCTGTTTTGCGTATCCCGAAACAGCCCCATTTAAAAATCCCGGACAACCAGTCTGACGGGTTACTCCTAATGCTTAAATCCGCAATCAAAACGACCTTACCGGTCTCACCCTGTAGCCATAATCTTTCGATTGATAGGTGGTTGTTCCGTTTACCATGTTTCTTGTCCGGGCAAAGTAGTACGAACCAAATTCGTTAGATGACCAGTAATCTCCGTTTACAAATGCTGTACCTCCGTTCAGAACTGCCGTTTGGTTTATTACCGTCCGGTTTGCGTATATCTGTCCGAGTTCTTCCAGGGAGGGGAGATACCATTCGTTGTATACTATGCTGTTTTCGGTTAGTTCCAGTTCATTACATGCCCGGGCAGCGTATATATCCCCGTCATCGCTTACCGCAGTCTGGACGGCTATGATCTGTGCTGTGTTTACTTTACCGGAGTTGCTGTAAGTAGCCGTTCTTACAGAAGTGCCTGCATGCCAGCGCGGGTAAATGCTGAGATCGCTTTTGGCGCATACCTTTCCGTGCTGACCGGTTTCATCTACCCAGAATACAATGCCGCCGTGAGCGAAGTCACCGATTTTATAGTTTTTTGCATTTTTTGCATTCAGGGCATACGGAACGCTCAGTAACTGGTTACGGCCTGTGATTGAATAGTTTGTTCCTCCCGTGGGATCGCACTGAGTTTGTATGTAGTATGCTCCGCCTGCCCAGTCTATGGTGCTTAAATTACCGCCAACCACGCTGCCCTCACCGATTTTAATACTGATAAGTCCGTTTTCATTGGTCACTGGGGTATGGATTTCAACATATACGTTCTCGTAAGAGGGCGGGGCTCCAAATACGTATTTCTGGATGCTGATCCGAAGTCCTACCTGGGTATTGACGACCAGCTGATCGTTGCTGTTGCGTATAACGGCCTGATAACTCATCAGATCAGGAACCTGGGCATTGAGGTGAGCAGCAAGGCACACCATGACTGCTGTGAATATGAATCGTCTCATGGGTTTTTGTTAATTTTTGATGACTTTAAAAACGGTGATTTCGTTACTCTGCCTGAATACCTTTACCAGGTAAGTGGCAGGTGACAGAGTCCCGATGTCGAGAATGGTGTGTGTGTTTGTTATTGGTTTATCGAGCAAACACCTGCCATTGAGGTCGTACATGCAAACGCGCAGACCGCCCGGAGGCAGAAGTTGTGCATGCACGTTAAGAGTGAGAGAAGCGGGGTTGGGATACACAGAGACTTCAAGCTGAGTCTTGCTCCAGTTCTCTGAGGCAGTAATCACGGAGATCTCGTAGGGCTGTTGCACCCCCTGTGCTACCGAACCAGTACTCCCGCCAATCACAGTATAAACTGTCTGCCCCAGGGAGTAACTCACCGAACCCCCTGTTCCGGATAGTGCGCTGCCAGAGGCTGCCACAGTTTCCTGGGCGTGCAAACCGCTAATGCAAAGAGATGCCAGCAATAAGGCAATTCCAACTCGGATGGATCGCATATTGTTGATGTTTAGTTAATTACTAAAAACGGGAACGATATATGAAGCCCTTTCGGGCAATACTAAAACAGGAGGTCTGAATATATCAGACCCTGAAATGTCACCGATTAACCTGTCTTTAAATGAGGACAGGACCTCTAATTTACGAAACGCAGAAGGGTTTGTCAAGAGAAAAGTTGCAATTAACTAAATATGAAATGTTTATGCTTATTCTTATTTCTGGATTAGTCTGTATTCCGGAGTTTATATACCGGCATTTCCGGTAAATCAGCCGGACTCCCGCGACATTTTAACAAGTTCGGTCACCGTTTTCCAATTCCGGGTGGAGGCGGTGGTTTTCAGTTTCGATTCAAACAGGCTGTTTGTAAGTTTGGTTCGACCGTAACCGAATGGGCAATAGAGGTAAACGGTTTTCCCGGAAATGAGGAAGTCTTCACCCTCAGATGCTCTGGCACCTATGATCGCAGCATCTGCATTACTTGCTGATTCAAGGAAAGTGACGTGCATGAAAGCGGGGTTTTTATCCGGATCATTAAGAAAGGGATTGCCGTTAAGCACCTGTTTCAGGCTGCCGGCAGACATTACCAGTGCACCGACGTTATATCCCTTCGTATTTTTTATGGCGTTGCTGATGCGCTGTGCGATATCCCCGGTATTGTTTTCCGCGGAAGCAAACACTACATTTCCGCTCTGCAGCCAGGTTCGTACTTCAGTAAATCCCAAATCCTCAAACAACGTGCGGAGCTGATCCATTTTGATTGTATTTTTCCCTGACACGTTGATTGCTCTGAGCAGGGCTATATAAGTTTGCATGGTTTATGGTATTGGAAAGGTATTAAGCTGAATCCGGCATATGTCCTTAATATCTTCAGATAATTCCGGATAGTCATAAAATGCAGAAGCCAGTAGTTGAAACCTGGTTTCTGTTGTTGTACATGCTTTTATTTTTATGGGTGGATTGGTGTTATTCTGCTGCGCAATCCGATGCAGCCGGCAACACCTGACGGTTGTACAAGGTTGCTGGCTGCATCCGGGAATCTTTTGCGCTATTGCGTTTTTTAGTGCGTCAAGTAGCCTTAAAGGGACAAAAATACTGGATACGTGCGAGTCTGAACGGAAGGTTATTTTTCTTTCATGAAGGGCTTACTGCTTTCGCTATGCGTTAATGTTGATGGTGGAAGCTACGGTGGCGCTTACCTCATAACCCGGAGGTACAATGGCGTTTTTGCCTTTCATGACAAGGAAAAGCAGACAAACGAAAATTCCGAGGACAATGGAAAGCACTTGCCGGTCTTCTCCTTCCTGGTATACATTCCCTCCCGTGAGGAAAACCTCTTGTCCGTCAACGGCTGTGACCGTCTTGATCTGTATCTCAACGATACCTTCCTTACCGATGCCTTTGGCTTTCTCGGCACGCATCACCTGTCCTTTAGCGATTGAACCTGCGGCGATTACCACTTTATTGTCTACTTTGACATCGTACTTGACCCTGAAATCGATGGTCTGACCAATTGCCACCGTGTCGGATTGAATCATCGAAATTGTTTCGAGTGCTACCCGGGTGCCGGCGTTCAGGACTACTTCACCGTCTCCCTTAATGGTAAACGACATCATCAGGAAGGAAACTGCCAGAATAAGTGCAAGCGGTTTCGTGAGAATTGACTGCTGGATTTTTGAAATCATGGGTGTGTTGATTAAAGGTTAGTATTAAATTCAAGTTTGCGTATAATGGTGTCTTTTTGCCTCTTATTGTATCGTTTTGCGCTTTGAGCCGAGCCGTAAATGTTGCCTATATAGAAGCTCAGGTTAAATACTCCGGCCAAAATTCCCACACCGTAGTTTTCAGTTTTGAAACTCGTGTATGTTGCATAGGCAAGAAGTCCGTTCACTAAAAAGGCAGAAAGGGCTGTTTGCGTGTGTCCCGTATATGCGTAACCTGCACCCGGAACGACTGAAAGTATTGCGGAAACGGCCGGACTTTTTGTCCTGAGCGGAAGTGCATCTTCAAGGATTTTCCGGTTCGAAAGGGCTGCAGGAGCATAGGAGTCAATGGCTTCAAGGGCTGAATATGCAAGCATTGCATCGGTCCACTTTTCCTGATGTGCGCATATAAGGCCGCTGAGCAATAAAGTTCCGGACTTGCAGAAATCGTCGTTGCACGAATTCATGGCCAACGCTATATATTTGGATGCCAGGTCGAAGTTTCCAAGTTTATAGTTAGTGAGGGCAATCTGATATACCAGTCCGGCATCGGATTCATTAGGTTCCGGACATTTTGTATGGTATTCGAACAAGGCTTTTTCGTATTCACCAATGGCCCGAAGGCAGATGATTTTATTTGTAAATAGTTCTAAGTCAAATGAATCTTTCTTTTGCTCGATTCTTAGAATTTCAAGCAGAGCTTCACGGTAAAACTGATTGTTGATTAATTTCTTGACAAAAACAACCGTGGAATCGTCATTGAGCGTATCGGCATATGCATAATGATAAGAGGTTTTTGTGTACACAAGATCAGCGGGGGGCTGGTCATAGGCCGGATAGTCAATTAAACGGAAGCCATTTGGCTGAAGAGTCAGCGAATAATTTTCCGGATCGTGACCGCATCTTAGCAGGCGGTCGGAGGTAAGCACCATGCCCTGCGCGAAATTCGTTTCACTGAAGGTTTTAAGTCCGTAATTGGAACAACTGGGGTACATGGGGCATTCCTGACCCCGCAGTGCACTTACGTATTTCTGATAGAATCCTATGTAATCGATGGCTGCGGATTCCTTGCGTTCGATGCTTCGGTTTAAATACGGGTGGGTGGAAGCAACTACATTACCATCGCTGCGCGACATGTGTGACTGGCAAATCCCTGAAAGGGCTGAGAAAAGGATAGCATTGATAAAAAAACCACTTAGAAGTGCGAAATACGATTTTGCCATATTGCCATCGCTTGGTTTATTTTGACTGTCTGTTCTGTTTCCAAACGTATTGTTTAGGGCAGTTAATGGTTATTTCCCTGATGGAGTGAAGATACACGCGCAATATTTGTTAGATTTTCCGTGTACTTTATCCGAAAGATGCATTCTTGAACGATATTTTTATTGAACGCGACCTTTAAAAATCAGTTTAGTCTAACTGTTAAACAACGGATTAATATTTGTGACAACCAAGTGCGCCATTGAAAGAGAAAGTCTGCTATTATTTCCGTTTGTTGTTGCCGGTTTCAAAGAAGGCTGGCAATATATGAATCATTACACCCGGGTACAGCAAATCTTACTCAAAAAAAACACAATTTGAAAGTCAATAAGTGTTGCTAACATAGGATAATTATTCCATCCGGTCAATATTTTTTTTTAATAAATCCGAATTAGGGAAAACATTGAAAATTAATGAAATAATCGTAAAAGACTCTGGCAATCCCGAATACTTATATACAAAACAGCTTAATTTGATCGCCGGAAATCCGCAATCGCAGGGGAAATCTCATTCTGCGACTCCAGATACCCGTGCTATTATCCAATTAAAAATCCACACTTTCTCAGCACGCGATAACCATCTGCGTAGCCATCTGACCTTGCCAATTGTCCATTCATGCACATGAAAATCCAAGCGCCCGTTCAAACGAATCCTCCAATGTTTCCTGCACGTTTTTTTTACTAACTTTCCACCCTCGATGTGCTTGTAAATGTTTTATAAGGATGTAAATTCGCTTGTGCTGTGTGGGGAAGATATTTATGGGGGAAATAGAATTAATTATAACTAACGATACTGGTAGTAAATCCAAACCGAGCCCGATTGGGCTGGAGTCATCTATCCATTCGATTTTTTTTCAGGAAAGTACGGATTTGTTCTGTGTGGTGAATTCATCCGGGCAGTTTCTCGAGTTGAATCCGGCCTGGGAGCGGGTGTTGGGCTATCCGCTAAACGAAATCACCGGAAGAGGGTATGAGCAGTTTGTTTTTCCTGACGATCTGGACAGAACCCGGGAAATGTTTGAAGGCTCCCTAAGCGGCCTGGAAGTGGTGAAGTTCATAAATCGTTACAGGCACAGGAACGGCAGCATTGTCTGGATAGAGTGGAGCGGCAAACAGGGGCCCTGCGGCAACAGCACCCTGGCGGTAGGAAGGAATATTACCGACCGCCGTGAAGCAGAAGATGCTCTGCAGAACAGCGAAATTAGTCTTAAAGAGCTCAATGCCAGCCGCGATCGTTTGTATTCCATCATTGCTCACGACCTTCGAAGTCCAATTGCTTCCTTTATCAGCCTTACGCAGGTGGTAGAAGCCCGGCTTTTCTCCCTTTCGCTTGACCAGATAGGTCAGTTTCTGCAGACTATGTCGCGATCGGCTTCAAACCTCTACCGCTTGCTCGAGAATCTGCTCGAATGGGCTGAAATACAAACCGGCAACCGGACGGCCTCTCCCAACGCTGTTAATGTTGCCATGCACATCCAGACATCCGTTGACCTTATCCGCCAGCACGCCTTGGCAAAGAGCATTTCGATAGAGTGCGACGTGTCCGAAACCCTGAATGTATTTGCCGACGAACGCATGCTGGAGTGCATTTTACGTAATCTGCTGTCGAATGCAGTAAAATTCACGCCCGAAGGCGGGAGCGTATTTGTTGGTGCTGCACCCTGCGGGGATAGGGAAGTGTGCTTTACGGTTCGCGACAACGGTATTGGTATCAACCGCGAGATGGTTCACCGACTGTTTAACGCCTCGTTACAGGGGGTGCGAAGGGGTACCGAAGGAGAATCAGGCAGTGGTCTGGGGCTGGTGCTCTCGCGCGAATTCGTTTCCATCAATAATGGAAGGATCTGGGTGGAGAGCGAGGAAGGACGCGGTTCGGTATTCCGCTTTACCATGCCGCTTGCCAGTCCCGGGGCGGAATTTACTATTGGCTTCCCGAAGCATAAAGCAGTAAACGCTAAGCCTGCCCAAGGAATTAAAGCTTTATTGGTGGATGATGACCCCGCGTCGCGAATGCTGCTTTATATGCACCTGAAAAACAAGGGGGCTGAGCTTTTACAGGCTGCGAACGGTCTGGATTCCGTGCAGTTGTGTCGCGATCACGATGATCTGAATCTGATTTTGATGGATATTGCCCTGCCCGATATCGATGGATTTGATGCCATTCGACGGATACGGGAATTTAACCGGGAAGCAATAGTAATCGTGCAAACGGCAGGTATCTACCCCGGTGGTAAGGATACAGCCCTGGCTTCCGGGGCCAGCGAATACATGAAAAAACCGGTTAACCCCGACGAATTGGATAAGTTGCTGATAAGATATTTCGGTGGATGAGGATGAACTGTGTTGATGCTTCGCAATATGATTACAGAAATTCATGAAAACCCACCATATGGAGACAAATCCCGAAAATATCAAAAGTGAGATTCAACTCATGAATAATTAACGAACACATATGCCCTGAGAATTGAAAACCTGTTCCTTGACATTCAAAGGATTTTACATGAAATGCTCTGTCTTCTCATTAAATATGTCCTGTAAAACCACAATCTGAGATCCAAAATCCTTACGTCTTATCCGATCGCTCCATATCTCCATAGTTACCGGTTTTTCCGTCGGATACGCATAAAAATTAATATTCAGCTCTGAATAGACTGCTAATCCGTATGGATACTGCAGATGGCCTTGTACGGACAATACCTGCAGTTGTCCTGATTTTCGGTTTGTGTAAACGGGATGGTTTCGTCGAACATTTCCGTAAACAGATTTTTAAGTCCTTCTTCAAAGAAATGAAGGGCTGTGGAGGTGCTTGTGTCGGTGAGATTCAGGGGGATGAATCCGTTTTTAAGGGAACGGAAGGTGACGATTCCGGCACTGAGCGGAGTTCCTGCGGTTTCTATTTCCCCGGATCTTTCGGCCAGCAGCAGGTAGAACATCAGCTGAAATGCCTTATCGTTCGTGATTTTCTTTGGCGGCGGGTTGAACAGCGTTTCAACTTCTTTAACATCCAGATCTTTAGGAGCAACTTTCCCGGTTTTATAGTCGATGATGCGGGTTACACCCTCATGACGGTCGATGCGGTCGGCTTTCCCCAAAAGGGCAATTTCACGCATTTCGCCGTTAGGCATGGGTATCCGCAGACTGGTCTTGAGTTGCCGTTCCAGGGCAATCAGAAAACTGCCGGCAGAGGGGTTGTATTTCGTTTCCGCTTCCATTTTCAGGAATTTTTCGATCCAGGTTTCGGCGAGTTTGCTGATGAGGAGGTTTCTGCCTGTTTGGATGTCGCCTCCGGGATAGTGCTTTTTTAAGGCCTGTGCAACGGCATCGGGAATCTTTGTTGCAATACTGCTGTAGTCTTCCCTGCCAGGGAAGCTGTTGATGAAGGGTGTGTAAAAGTTCTGCAGCACCTCGTGTATTACGGTTCCCAGCGTACGGTTGTCAATGGTGTCTTCCAGTGTATCTTCCTCGTCAACCCTCAGGATGTACTTGAAGTAGAATTTTAGTCGGCACTGCAGGTAGCTGCTGAGGGCTGTAGGTGAAAAGCCGCTGCCGGCCAGCTGAGAGAGCCGTGAACTAACATCCGTATCTTTAGCTACGCTCACTGGTGAGGGTATTGAAGTTGAAGGGGATGTCGAGGCTGTTAATTCATTGATAACTACCGATTTACTATAAGCAGGCATTTCAAAAGCCAGCTGATTTAGGAAGCGGCTTCGTTCTCCGCTGCCCAGATCGCCCGGTATGGCATTGTAGATGAGCCATGCATGGGAGCAGCGCTGCAACAGACGATAGAAGTGATATGCAAACACAGCCTGGTGCTCGTGGTGCGTGGGAAGTCCAAACTCACGTCGTATGTCGAACGGAATAAAGGAGTTGTAGGATCTGGCCGCCGGAAGTATGTCTTCGTTGGCTCCGACAAGAATCAGGTATTCGAAGTCGAGCAGCCGGGTTTCGAGCATTCCCATCACCTGCACACCTTTCAGCGGCTCACCGTAAAATGCAACGGGTGTGGCAGCTGCACTTTCCCTGAAAAGGGCATGAAGGGTACGAAGTTCCGTGATAAACGCAGAAGTGCCGGAAAGTGTTCTTAGCCTTTCGGTGATGCTTGCAATGTGAAAAAGGATTTCGCTGTTTATGCTGCCTTCCGAAAACGTTTCCTCCCGGTCTCTGAGGTAATCAAGCAGCTGGACGATGCGTTTCAGCAGTCCGTCGGCAGTTGCTTCCCCCGTCAGTAAAGCGTTCAGCAGCGGCAGTATGGGATTATCGGGATCGGTGCCGGCTGCAATATCGGAATAGCTAAGGAATGCACGGTTCGATTTTCGTATGAGGGTGCTGAGTTCGCTGTTTCCCGCTGCCCGGTTTGGGAGGCTCAGATTGTTGTGCTGCAGCAGATCGAGCAGGTGTTTGTAGTAAAACTGCGGTTCGTTGTCAATCCTGCCGGGGCGGGAGTGAACGTACATTTCTATCAGGGTGTCGGTTAGGGTAAAAAGAGGCGATTGCTGCAGGGGGAATCCCATGGTGATGTTGTAGGCACCGGTTTCGGGGGGGATGGCGTTGAGCAGTGGTAGCAGCAGGGTTTCGTCAGCGAGTACTACAGCCGTCTGATTGAGAACCTCCGGGCCTTTTTCTTCAATCAGGTTGCGCAGCAGCCTGCCGGCCAGTTGTGCCTGTCCGTTCATTCGCGTGGCTCCTGCCAGAGTGATGCTGTGCGGAGTTGACATAAAGAAGTCGGATACCTCTCCGAACTCGCCCAGACTGTGGTCGTCCTTATATTTTCTCAGGAAGATTCCGGCTTCCTGCTGAGGGTTGTTGATGTAATATGCATCTGCATCCCAGAACAGGGATGCGCTTTCTGCAGCCAGAAGATGTCGTATAAAGGTCAGCTGTGCGGGTGTCAGGGCGTTAAAGCCCGCAAAGATAACGTGATCCCGGGTGCCTTTGGCAGCATACCGTTCCGGATCGGAAGCCAGCAGCCGGCATGCCATGCCGTGCGTCGCCGTTCCCTGCTTCAGCAGTTCTTCCGAGTAATGCCTGTAGTATTCCGGAAGGGAATTGAAGAACTGAAGGTAGTGTTGCTCGAAGTCCGTAAGCTGCCGTTCGTTCATGTTCCAGAGTGAAAGGGCCTTGGTTTCGCTGAGGTACGTAAACAGGTGACCGGGCTCAACCAGGTATTGGTCCACATCTTCAAAGTCGCGTATCAATCCCCGCCCCCAGCTGTAGAAATCGTCAAATCCGGAGGCGCGCGAACCTTCGGTTTGCCGGTGTGCCTCATACAGGGTTGTCATCAGCGTAAGTGCATCGGGAATGGGGAGTCCGGTAAGAAAGGAGACGTAATCTTCGATCGAGAAAATGCGTGGTATCCATACGGGTTTGGTGATTCGGCCGGCCAGGTGGCGTTGCAGAAAAAGTCCGGCGCGACGGTTGGGCATAACGATGTGTAATCGGTCGCCCTTATCGCTGTGCTTTTGCAGGATAAGATCCGCCAGTTTTTCGAGGAAGGCTTGTTTCATGGCAGTGTCAGTCTTTGAAGTGAATTTCTGAGGCGATGCGTCCGGCTTCTTCCAGGCTTTCCGGTTTGCCGGCATCGGCCCACTGAGGGTGCGTGTCGTGATAGCCTCCGATACGATGCTCCCCGGCGAGGGCAAGGTAAGCATGGATGATTGAAAAACGCTCTGCTGAGGGAAGCATGGTGAAGATTTCGGGATTTATCACGTGTATTCCGCTGAAAGCCAGTGGTGTTGTAGCCCTTCCGGGGATGGATATTATCTGTTCGCCGGTGCTGCGGTTCTCCCATCCGCACAGATGCAGTTCTTCATCGAATAATAGGTAACGGCTGGTTTCGCGCCGGCGGACGGCCAGGGTGGCCAGATTGCCGTTCTTCAGATGAGAGCTGAGAATATCGCCAGGGTCTGCTCCGCAAACAATGTCGGCGTTGTACACGATAAATGGTTCGCTGCCTCTAAGAAACCAGGAGGCTTTTTTGATGCCGCCCCCGGTGTCGAGCAGCTGACTGCTTTCGTCGGATACGGAGATGTTGCAGCCGAACGTGCGGAGGCTGAGGTAATCTTCAATCTGATCGGCATGATGATGCACATTCACAATGATGTCGCGGATGCCGGCAGCCTTCAGTTTGCGAACGGCAAATTCGAGCAGGGTATATGGGCCGGCTTTCAGCAGGGCTTTCGGGGTATGGTCGGTAAGTGGCTTAAGCCGGGATCCCAGTCCGGCTGCCAGGATCATCGCTTTCACAGGCCGGCGTCGTCTTCCAGTTTATAATATTTATAGTAGTTGCGGAAGATTACCTTTTTCAACTCGCGGTAAATGACCAGTTCGGCTATTACCTGAGCATGAGAAAGTTCGGGATGGGCTTCCCATGCTGCCAGAATGTCCTTTTCCGGAAGGTCAATCTGGTATAGAAGTGCCATCAGCTTCTGCGTATTTCCCGTAAGCAGTCCGTTCAAATGGTATTCAAGGTGGGTGAAGAGGTCGTCGTAGACCATGTGCATGCTGAGCGGGAAGTCGACGTCCATGCCGAACATGGCAAAGTCTTTCCGTATCTGATCCACGGTTTGTCTTATTACCTCTTCTCTGGCTTTAAAAGGTTCTACGTCAAAAGGTTCTTTCATTATATTATGTGTTATATCTCTTTGGGCTTGCACACCTGTTTTTCTTTTTTCACAAGTGCACCGCAGCGTTTGCACTTGAACTGCGGATCTTTTGTGTCTTTATCTCCTTTTTTGCCCTTTTCACACATGGTTTTTCCCATTGTTATCTCTTTTTGTAAATGAAAGCCGTTCAGCGAAAACGGTACTAAAAGAAACCGGGCAGAATTAAAACGGTTCAATACCGGATAAAAAACCGGTGTTTTACAGTGTGAGGTCGGGAGTTTTTCTCTGTTAATATAATTATTTACAATTCAGACCTGAAGGCTGGTATTACAACGTCCACTCTTCTTTTTGCGTATGTTCGGGTTTAATATTCAAACCAAAACGTTTATTCAGGTGTGCCGAAAGCTGTTCAGCACAGTAGACCGACCGGTGCTGTCCGCCCGTACATCCGAAGCTTACCATCAGGTTGGTGAATTTCCTGGAGAGGTAGTTTTCCACGGCCTGGTCCACCAAGGTATACACGGCACCAAGGAAGAGTCCGGTTTCGTGATGTCCTGCCAGATACCGGATTACGGTTTCATCGCGTCCGGTGAGTTTTCGGTATTCTTCCAGGCGTCCCGGATTCGGAAGGGCGCGACAGTCGAACACAAATCCGCCTCCGTTTCCGGTTGTATCGGAGGGTATTTGCTTTCGGTATGAAAAGCTGGTAATTCTTACCTTCAGTCCGGGTTTGGCGTAGTTGCGCATGGTGTCGCTTTGTATGAAACTGCGCAGCAGCTTTTCCAGAGCCGGAAGTTCTATGCCCGGATGTTCGTGCGTGAGCAGATAGTCGAGGTTGTTGAGGGCATAAGGGATGCTCTGAAGGAAGTGTTCCTTTTTCTGGTAGAACCCGCGGAATCCGTATGCTCCGAGAGCTTGTAGTATGCGTATGAGTATGAATCCCCGGTAACGGGCTGTAAAATCGTCGGGATCTATAGTTGTATGCAGGGAAATTTCTTTCATGTAAAGCCCAAGCAGTTCGTTGCGGAACTCACGGGGGAGGTTGGCTTTGGCGTCGTAGATCAGAGAAGCCAGGTCGTACTGCAGAGGTCCCTGACGCCCGCCCTGAAAGTCGATGAAGCAGGGCTTGCCGCCATAGATCATGATGTTGCGCGACTGGAAATCGCGATACAGGAAGAAAGTGTTTTCAGCGCTTAGAAGAAAGCCGGTGAGCCGGTCGAAATCATCTTCCAGGGCTTGCTCGTCAAATCCGAAGCCGGAGAGGCGGGCGAAGTAGTATTTAAAGTAGTTGAGGTCCCAGCGCATGGATTGCAGGTCGAAAGCCTTGCGGGGATAGCAGACGTTGAAGTCGAGATTTATTGCACCATCCACCTGAAAGCGTGGAAGAAGCTTCACGGCATCGCGGTAGAGGGCTTTTACATTTTCCGACAGCCCTTCCTGCGAAAGCAGTGAAAAGAGGGTGATATCGCCCAGGTCGTTTTGAAGATAGGCTTGCTGTGAATGGTCGACTGCAAATACGGCAGGCACGGGGAGGCCGGCATCATTAAAATGTCGGCTGAGGGTGATAAAGGCCTGGTTTTCGCGAACGTCGGGATTCCAGGCTCCGATGGCATGGTGGTTTTTACTTGTCAGGCGGTAGTACCTTCGGTCGGAACCGGAAGGAGGCAGAAGTTCGGCAGTTTCGTGGGATTCGCCGCACCACGATTCGAAAAGCCGTATAAGGGTTTGCTGCTGGTTCATAGGCTGATGGTATTCTGCCGGCTCTGGCATAAAGAGGTGCCGCCGGCATGAGGCAAAGGTATGGATTTATGCAGTTTTTTCTCCGGCTCTCTCCTTTTCAGGGATTAAGGTCCGGGGCTTCGTTTTTTGCGTTGTTTTTAACGTGAATCATCCGTGCGAGGATACTGAGTGCAATTTCGCCCGGGGTTTCGGCGGCAAAGCGAATGCCGGCGGGCATATCCGCTTTTTCGAGCAGCCCGGGATTAAGTCCGTGGTTTTTAATTGCGTGCCTGGTGATTTCTGCCACCTTTTGTCTTCCGGCAACCATGCCGAGGTAGGCAAATTCTCGGGGGAGGAGATTTACCAGCAGCAACTCGTCGGTTTCATGGCTCGGACTTGTAATCAGCAGATAGGTGTCGGGTCCATAGCAGGGTATGTATACGGCTTCTTCAAAGGGCGTCTGCAGCAGAATGCCTTGATCAGCGTCCCAGCCGTTGGCAATTTCAGGCCTCGGGTCGATCACCCGGGTACGGAAGCCCAGTGCAGGTGCCAAACCAGCCAATGACCTGCCGATATGACCTCCTCCGAAGATGTAAAGCAGCGGGCCTCCGGTAAACACTTCAAAATATACCTCGGCAGTGCCGTCCGACTGCATTCCGGGCTCTTCGGCCAGATTGTAGCGACGGGTATGTGGCCGGCTGCCGGCCGTTAGGGATCGGGCATCGTTTGTTACCAGGTATTCAAGACGTCCGCCTCCGACAGTGCCGTGCGTGCCGCCCCCGGCAATTACCAGCATGCGGGCTCCGGCCTTTCGGGGGGTGGAACCCGTGGTGGCGGTGAGTAGGCAAAGCACCCCCGTTTCACCCTTCTCCTGAAGGGAAGGCAATAAATACAGTACATCCTTCATAGGTAAAATCCATTAAACACCGAACGAATATAGACTTTTTCGGCGAGATTCCGTCGCCTGGGTAAGGATGCAGAATTTAGTGGATGGTTGGGATGTCAGGATTGGTCTTTTTTTGTTCTGCATACGGCAATGTGTCCCGAAATGGTAATCACTATTCCGATTTGGGAAAAATTTAACAAAACTGGAACGATTCAATTCTGCGTTCTAAAAATTACTTTAAAAAAAATATTGATTCTATATAATTGAAAATCAATATTCTAAAAATTATCTTCAATTTATTTTCATGCTTTGGCACGTATTGGTAAAGTCCCATGGCATGTTTTTCGACTAAGCCGGATCCGAATTCAAACCGGGATTCCGGTTAATGAAACAGAAAACAATTCAAAAAAAATAAACAACAAAAAAACATCAAACCATGAAAAAGTTAATCATCGCATTCTCAGGCATCGTTGTAATGACTCTCGCATCCATTTCTGCTAACGCTCAGAGCAATCCCGCAGCCAATGCAAGTGCACAGGCTTATGCCAACATCATCACTCCGATTGCAATCCAGAAGAATGAAGGCAAGGATCTTAAATTCGGTAACATCATTGCCAGCGCAGCCGGAGGAACTGTATCCATCGCAACCAATGGTTCGGCTGACTACACAGGATTGGCAGCACCCAGCGTACCGGGTGATCGTCAGGCAGCAGAATTCCTTGTATCGGGTTTTGGAGGTGCAGCATATAACGTAAATACTGCTGTTGTTGAAGATCTTACGAATGGTTCGAATACCATGGATCTTACCCTGACAGACCCTGCTACCGATGAAGGTACGCTTGGTACGTTGAGTGGCGAAGGAAGTCAGGTGATAAAAATTGGCGGTTCAATCGCTGTGAATCCCAACCAGCCAGCCGGTCAGTACACTGGTTCGTTCACCGTGACCGTTAACTACCAATAGTAAAAGGAAGTAATTCCGGATGGGGCGCTGATATTCTCCGCCCCTTTTTTTTGACTGCTACGTTCTTTTCATACTTAACATCCGAAACATGAACCAAGTTATAGCGATTACGGTACTGTTTGTGATGATTGCCGTGAAGGGGTGGGCACAGCCTGCCGTTACGGCTCAGGCATATGCTGAGGTAATCGAAGCCCTTACAGCGGAGGAGACGAATCAGCTGAACTTTGGCAGATTCTCACCTGAAACGGGAGGCGGCCGGATAGTACTGAGTCCCGAAGGGGTCCGTACAGCTCAGGGATCGGTGATTCTGGCCGGAGGTTTTTCGCAGCCGGGCAGCTTTACCATTACCGGAGCGCCGGGAGCTACGTTCACCATACAGCTGCCTCAGGGATCTGCCTGGCTGTTGCACCAGTCAGGCAATAAAACCCTTGAGGTGCTGGAGTGGACATCAAACCCTCCGGCCGGAAGCGGTACGGGAGTGCTCACCGGCGGACAGGAAATCGTGACCGTGGGTGCGACACTGCTGGTTGGCTCCCCGGAAGATATACCTGCCGGTATCTACACCGGAACCTTCACCCTAACATTTGCCTACAACTAAACCGGATCAAACCGTAACCAGATCAATTGACACTCCGGGTATCCGTCAATATTTTTTGACCGGTACCCGGGAAAAGTGTAAGTTTGAACCTTAATCAAACGACCGAACCCAAACATCTATGAAATCAGCAAAATACATTGTTTTACAGGCTGTTCTTCTACTTTCCTTACCGGGATTTGCACAGGGCGATCTGATGATCACACCCCGCCGGGTGGTCTTCGAAGGCAACAAAACCTCGCAGGAGCTAACCCTGGCTAATACCGGTTCCGATACGGCACGCTACAGCATCTCGTTTATTCAGTACCGCATGCTCGAAAACGGAAATTTTGAACAGATTGAGAGTCCCGATTCGGGACAGTACTTTGCCGATAAGTATCTGAGGATTTTTCCCCGAACCGTTGTTCTTGGCCCCAACGAAGCCCAGGTGGTGCGCATGCAGTTCAGGCGCATGGCCGATATGCAACAGGGAGAATACCGGTCTCACCTTTATTTCAGATCCGAACCCGAAGAAAAGGCCCTTGGCGATGAGCCATCCTTCGACAGCGTATCCATAGGCATTCGGTTGGTTCCAATCTACGGAATCTCCATTCCTGTGATCATACGGGTTGGCGATCCGGGTCTTCAGGTACGGATTGAAAACCTCAGTCTGGACCTGCAGGATCAACTCAACCCGGTGCTTTCCATGAATCTTCTGCGCTCCGGCGGGAAGTCAGTGTACGGCGATATGACGGTAAAATGGGTACCCCAAAGGGGAGAGACGGTTGAAGTTGGCGTAGTGCGCGGATTAGCCGTTTACACACCAAATACTCTCCGCCGTTTTAGCATGCAGTTACGCACACCTTCCGGTGTTGATCTGAGTACCGGTAAACTGCTGATCACTTATTCCGCACCCAACGACCTGAAGCCGGAAGTGTATTCGGAAACTTTCTTTTTTCTGCAGTAAGTGCATGTTACGGACTTTATCACCTGCCTTTGTTAAATGAAACAGCCTTTAACAGACCGTTTTTTTAATGCGACAATCCCTCTGCCGGTTATTTCCCGGACGCTTCAGGGTTCCGCTTCCGTGTTTTACGGCTGGCTGGTACCACTGTTTGCTCTTATGCTGATTTTGTCTCCGGCCGTTCTGCAAACGGCCGGTGCACAATCGCAGCAAACCTGGGCGGTAAGCGGTACTTTCACGGTCCCGGCAGGAGTAACGCAGATCACAGTAGAATGCTGGGGTGCCGGGGGAGGAGGAAGCTCCATTAACGCCAATAATCGCCGGGGTGGCGGAGGTGGCGGCGGAGCCTATGCCCGCAGCGTTCTGAACGTAAGTCCGGACCAGGTTTTCAACGTTAATGTCGGGACCGGAGGAATGCAAAATACCAGTGGCGGATCAACTTCTTTCGGAAATCTGGTTGTTGCAGAGGGCGGACAGGCCGGACAGAACAATAATTCCGGAGGAGGTTCCGGCGGGCAGGCTTCTGCTTCGACCGGACAGGTAAGATATTCGGGTGGCAACGGAGGCGGGGGCGGTACCGTTTCCTCCGGCGGCGGCGGCGGTGCTGCAGGTTCAGGCGGCAACGGCGGCAACGCCACCGGTGCTACCGGCGGTGGCGGACAGCTGCCGAATGGCGGCAACGGTGCTAACGGTGTAAATGGCAGCAGCGACGGAAGATCCGGGCTGATCTTCGGAGGCGGTGGCAGCGGTGCCGTTACCAATTCAAACATCAGCCGTACAGGCGGTGCCGGCGCCGGCGGATACGTCATTGTATCCTACACCCTTCCTCCTCAGATCTCAGCAACGCCTTCTTCCATTGACTTTGGTCATGTTAATGCCGGTCTTACATCCGGAATTAAAACCATACAAGTCACAGCCCTGAGCCTGAACGGGGCTCCCGGTAATCTGACAGTCAGCCTTAACGCTCCCTTCGAGGTCTCACTCTCGCCCGAAGCGGGTTTTTCAACAAGTCTGCAAATTCCATACAACTCATCCACCCCTGGGGCAACCGCGCTTTACGTTCGATACCGGCCTCTGCTGCCGAACAGCAATTACTCATCAGACCTTCAGATTCAAGGCGGTGGAGCAATTGCCCTGGTTTCCCTTTCGGGGAATTCCTTCCCTCCGGAGTATTGCTCCTCAGCATCCGTCAACTTTCAGGAATACGAAGCCATTACCCGTGTTTCATTTGCCGGGATCGACAATGCTTCACAGGTAGTCAAACCTGCCGGCTATACCGATTACACACAAAGCGTGGCTGCAGCCGAATTGGTGGCAGGCCGGATTTATCCGATTGCCATCAGCGAAACCTTTGCATCGGTGCCCGATAACGGATACTGTAAAGTATTTATCGATTTCAACCGCAACGGCATTTTTGAGCAGCCTGCGGAAGTGGTTTTCTCAGGCGATTACACAGGTTCGGTTACCCTTTTGGGCGATGTGTTCGTCCCTGTAAATGCACTTCCCGGTTCCACTCGAATGCGCGTGATAATAAAAGGCGACGGTACGGAAGCCGATACCGAACCCTGCGGGTTGTATTCATGGGGCGAGACGGAAGATTATCCGGTAAGCATAAGCCTCAGTGAATCACCTCTGCTGTCGGTATACCCCGCTGTCCTGAACTTTGGTTATGAAACGGCAGGATCCCAGTCGGATGCCGTCTCCTTTATCCTGAGCGGTGTAAATTTGAGCCCTGCATCCGGAATAATCCCGATTTCCGCACCAGCGGGTTTCGAAATCTCTGCATCTTCCGATAGTGATTATTCTTCCTCCCTGCAGATTTCGTATACCGGCGGTTCTCTACCATCAACCACCCTTTATGCCCGGTTTCGGCCTGCGGATGAAGGGCAAAGCTATACCGGCAGAATGATTCTTAACGGGGGAGGAGCGCTTCAGACAGCGGTAACCCTGACGGGAACCAGTATCCTGTATTGTTCAGGATGGGGAAACCTGAACTCGGCAGCTGGAATCACCTATGTGTCTGTGTCAACTATGGCGAATTCGAGCGGCAAAACCTCCGGCTACAGCGATTACTACCCGGTGTTTGCAGCAAAAGTTACAGCGGGTGAACAGACACAGCTAACGGTTCACGTGAATACCGGAATAAACGGCAGCAGTACCACCCGTGCCTGGATCGACTGGAATGCCAACGGGCTCTTTACCGATCCGGGGGAAGAGTACGACCTTGGCCTGGCCACAAATACTCCGGCGGGAGCTACATCGGACTCTCCATTGACAATAGTTGTGCCCGCGGAAGCTTTTCCCGGTTTTACCCGGATGCGGATTGTCACCAGCCGGAACGAAAACCCTCAGCCCTGCATCACTGGCTTCGACGGTGAGGTGGAAGATTATGCCGTGGAGGTCGTGCTTCCGGCGACGCAGAGTTACCGTACCATTGCTTCGGGTACCTGGCATGATCCTGAGATTTGGGAATGCAGCGAAAACAATGGTTTAAACTGGTTTCCGGCCCTCATGCCGCCCACAAGTGCCGACGGCCGCATCCTTATCCGGAATACGCACCTGGTAGCCCTTGAAACACCGGTAGTTGCCGACCAGCTGAAGCTGGAATCCGGCGCTGTACTTACATTGCTGGCTGGTTTGACCCTTGCCGACGGACCTGGTACCGATTTTGAAGCCGGTGGATTACTCGATTGCGGCAGCAACCTGGTTACAGGCGAAGGTTCGTTCCTGCTATTACCCGGAGGTGCGCTTTCAACGGCTCATCCCGGGGGTATTACCCTTTCGGGAGATAACGGAAGCATACGTACTGCGGGCAGGGCATTCAGTCCCGCAACCGATTATACCTTCTGCGGCACAGTCCCGCAAAGCACGGGCAACGGCATTCCCCCGCTGGTGCGCAACCTGGTGGTGGCCAATCCGGCCGGTCTTACGGCTCCGGGCAACCTTACGATTACCGGAATGCTGTCGCTGGAAGAAGGTATATTTATGCCTCAGGGGGATGTGCTTGCATTCCGTGAAGGCGATATCCCTATCTCAAAAACAAACGGAACCCTCAGACTTTCACCCGAAATTTCCCTGATGTTTGGAAGTTCGGAGTCTCAGGGTGGCAGCGCGTTTGAGATTCCCGCTGGCATATTCTCCGATCCGCCAGCCGTAAAGGAGCTTATAATAAACCGTACGAACAGCATCGCCCTTGGCGATCAGATGATTTCAGTTAATGCGGGGGTTCTGGTGGCAAAGGGAACTCTCATCACAAATAGTAACTTAACCTTGATTTCAACCGCAGGAAGTACTGCACTTATCGACGGTTCGGGCAGCGGTTCCGTATTGGGACAGGTCGCTGTTCAGCGATACCTGGCATCGGGATACGGTTACAAATATTTGGGTTCGCCCTTCAGCGATGCCGTGGTGGGCGGTTTTTCCGGGACCATCGATCTTGGAGCGGATTTTCCTTCGTTTTATTATTACGACGAAAACCGGGAGGCCAGCGGATGGCAAGCCTACACATCTCCCGAATTACCGCTTCTGCCGCTGAACGGATATGCCGCCCAGTCGGGTACCGATGCAGCTCCGAAGACACTGGTTCTGAAAGGAACCGTCAACAACGGTCCGGTTGGCCCGGTGGCTCTGTTTAACCACAACCGTACCTTCACGCAGGGATTCAACCTGGTATCCAATCCATATCCTTCACCCATCGACTGGGATGCCGCCCAGGGTTGGATCCGCGACGGAATCGACGATGCGGTTTACTTTTTTAATCCGGGGACAAACGACCAGTATGGAGGCTCTTACGGCACATACAAAAACGGTATTTCGAGCGATGGTACTGCCGGACCGGTAATTGCTTCTATGCAGGGATTTTTTATCCGTGTAAGCGACGGACAATATCCCGTGCAGGCTTCGTTCGGGATGGACAACAGGGTTCGGGTAAACGAGCCGTCAGCCATATTCCACAAGCATGGAAATGCTGAAGACCGGACAATAGTAAGGCTTGAAGCCAGGGCAGGGACTGCCGATCATCTGGTGATAATTCTGGATCCGGAGGCCAGTGCGGATTTTCGCTCCGGCGAGGATGCGATAAAACTGGAAAATACCGGTGCGGAAGTTCCCAACCTCTACGCCCGCACAGCCGACAACAAAAAGGTAGTCATCGGTTCATGGCCTCAGTCGGATGAGGTAACGGAAATCCCGCTGGGACTGAAATTGCAGAGTCCGGCACAGGTAAGGCTTGTGCTTACCGAATGCAAAAACCTTCCGTCTGGTATCCGTGTGTTTCTGCACGATAAAAAAACAGCTGAAATCAAAGAGATGAAAGAACCGGAAGGAATGGAATTTTATCTGCCGGAAGGCGATCACGGGGCGAGGTTTTCACTTCTTTTCAGCGAAAAGGATCTGTCGCAGGGTCCCCTGAGCGAAGAAAGTTTCAATGTCCGGTTTTCCGAAGGTCGACTGGTGGTTGAACTCTATACGGCGGTCAGGGGAGAGGTTCGTATTTTCAACGTATCGGGCCGGCAAATTTTTTCCGGAATCCTGGAGGGAAAAGGAATTCATACCCTGGATGCTGCACCGGCTGCCGGAGTTTACGTTGTTTCGTTTGTATCGGAAGGACATGTATTTTCAAAGAAAATAATAATTCGCTGATCCGGTAACGGCAGAAAAAATAAATTTGGTGAGAGATTAATAAAAGCAATTCGATGATAAACCGGAAACATATAATTGCAGGAATCCTGGTGATGCTGTGGTTTCTCAGCGTTTTTGCAGCAGAGCTGAAAGCGCAGGAACAGCCTCCCAGGCCCATGCAGGTCTCTACATTCCAGCATCTGAGTTTTGGATCGTTTATAGCCGGAGATAATGGAGGTACCGTAACTATCTCTGCCGACGGTAACCGCAGCGTTACCGGAGATGTGGTTCCGCTTTTTATGGGAGGGCAGTATCATCCTGCTGTTTTCGAAGTGGAGGCAAATCCCGGAGCCATCGTTCACCTGGTATTCGGTCCGGGGGTCATCCTTAGCGGTAGCAATGGCGGACAGCTTTTACTCCGGATTAATACCTCAAGTCCTCTGTCTCCGTTTATCAATACCATTAGTCCTCCGTTTCGTTCACAGGTGAGGGTGGGAGGCTCGCTGACCACGGGAAATGCCCTTGCAAATCCGCCGGGTGAATATACAGGCCATTTTTTTGTAACTTTCATTCAGGAATAATACAGCCATATCCGCACCATGATAACTGCAGGCAATCGTTTGAAATTGAAGGGTTTAATCCCTAATCGAATGGTTGCGGCCCTGCTTATGGCGTTCATAATTTCCTGGGTACCCCGGCTTCATGCTCAGGAAACCGGAGATCCGGAGTACGATGAGATTGGTGTTTTGCTTCTTGTTCAGGGCGTCGGCAGCTTTGAAATCAATGCCATTTACATGAACGACCGGATTTACGTTCCGGTTTCAGATTTATTCGGCATCCTAAAGATCAACCATGAAGTCAGCCGGAATAACGATACGGTTAGCGGGTTCTTCCTTCGTGAAGACCTCCGGTATACCATCAGCAGACCCGGACATACTATCTCTCTCGGCTCACAGACTTTAACTCCCGGTGAAAACAGCATGCTCCTGACCGATGCCGGCATTTGTCTTCGCAACGACGTTTTTGGTAAGGTATTCGGGCTCGACCTTATTTTTAACTTTCGCAACCTCTCCCTGGAGCTGAAAACAGCGCACGAGCTTCCGGTGGTCAAGGAACTCAGGCTTTCACAGATGCGCAGGAACCTGAACCGCCTGAAGGGAGAAGTAACCGCCGATACTACTCTTGGCAGGGATTACCATCTGTTCAGGGGTGGGATGGCCGACTGGTCGGTAATTTCAACCCAGGTTTCGGAAGAGACGAGCGAAACGCGCGCCAATCTTGGAATAGGTGCCGAACTTTTCGGCGGGGAAGCCAATGTGCTGCTGAATTATTCAACACGTGCGGGCTTCGATGAGCGACAACAGCAGTACCGCTGGCGCTGGGCCAACAACGATGCCGGCATCGTTAAGCAGGTGATGGCAGGAAAGCTGCAGCCGCGTTCCATATCCTCCATTTATTCACCGGTACTCGGTGTCTCGGCAACCAACACCCCCACCACCTTCCGCAAATCGTTCGGAAGCTATATCCTTTCCGACTACACCGAGCCGGGTTGGACGGTTGAGCTGTACATCAACAACGTGATCGTGGAATACACTACTGCCGATGCCTCCGGGTTTTTCAGCTTTGAAGTGCCGCTGGTTTACGGAGCTTCACAGGTGATGCTTAAGTTTTACGGTCCCTGGGGCGAAGAACGAATTCGCGAACAAACGCTGGATATCCCGTATAATTTCATCCCGAAAGGCGAGGTGGAATACCACGTGAGTACCGGTATGGTGAGGGATACCTCAAGGGCGCTTTTCAGCAGGGTGGAAGCCGGAGCCGGAGTGCACCGGAACATCACGGTAGGAGGAGGCGTGGAATACCTCTCGTCCATTAAGGAGAATCCTTCCATTCCCTTTTTGAATACGTCGGTTCGCTTTCTGAATAACTTTTTGCTGAATGCTGAATACGCTCACGGGGTGCGTTCGCACGGGCTGCTCAGCTACCGCCTTCCTTCGGGTCTGGTTTTTGATATTGATTACGCCATTTATGAAAAAGACCAGCAGGCCATCAGCTTCAATTACCTGGAAGAGCGCAGAGCCAGTCTGTCGTTTCCCCTGCGAACGGGAAAGGTACGTTCGTTTGGGCGACTGATATACCGCCAGAATGTGTTAAAATCCGTAACCTATAATACGGCTGAGATGCTGGTATCCTCTTACATCGGCCGCATGGGAGTGAGCCTTTCGGGATATGCCAGCTGGCTGGATGCCGGCACGCCCTATGTATATTCCAATCTGGCGCTGGGAATTCCTATGGGTCGCAGTATTATGTTCCGGCCGCAGGCCCAGCTCGATATCACCAACGGAAGCCTGATATCGGCACGTGCCGAGCTTGAAAAGGTTTTCCGTCGAAAGGCTTACCTTTCGCTTGTTTATGAAGAGAATCTCCGTTCCGCTTACCGCAGTGTGGAGGTAGCCTTCCGCTACGATCTTCCCTTTGCACTCACCGCCACCTCGGTGCGTCTCACCAATACTAACCTGCATACCACAGAAAGCGCCAGGGGCAGCTTTGCCTTTGGCAGCGGCAACGGATACCTGCATGCCGACAACCGCTCCACCGTGGGAAGAGGCGGAATAACCCTAACCCCCTTCCTCGACATCAACCACAACGGCCTGCGCGATCCGGGTGAGCCTCTGGCATCGGGACTCAATGTGCGCATCAACGGCGGACGGCTGCTGAAACCCGTGGGCGACAGCCTTATTCGGATCATGGAACTGGAGCCGTACATCAACTATCTGCTCGAACTTGACGATAACAGTCTGGAAAACATAGCATGGCAGCTCGATAAAAAGGTGATCGGGGTAAATATAGATCCCAACCAATTCAAGCAGGTGATGATTCCCGTGATGGTGATGGGTGAAGCCATCGGCAGCGTTTACCTTAAAGAGTATGGAAAAACAAAGGGGCAGGGCAGAATTACGCTTATTTTTTCCGATAGCAGCGGGAGGGAAATTCACCGCAGCCTTTCGGAATCCGACGGCTTTTTTAACTACATGGGTCTGGCACCCGGTAGCTATTCCGTTGCAGCCGATACCGCTCAGCTTTCCCGCCTGGGCCTGATATGCGAGCCGGCAGTGAACTATTTCGAAATAAGATCCTTAGCAATTGGCGATATAGCAGGCGACCTGGAATTCACTCTTTCAAAGCCAGGGGTTCCTGAGTCTCGTGCCGATACTTCCATGGCCGTTGCTCTGAAACAGGAAGATATGGGTGCATTGACCGGAGAAGCAGGAGAAGAGACTGCAGAAATGCCGGCTGCAGCTTTGCTGGATGACATCAGCCGGATGATGGCTTCTGCCCCCGTCACAAGGCTTGAAGCAGGACTGGAACCTGCGGTAATGGCGGCTGTAATTGAAGGAAATGTGAATGCTTCAGCAGGCAGATACTGGGTGCAGGCCGGAGCCTTTGCCCGAGTTTCGAATGCCCGCGCTTTTGCACGGAAACTGGAAGCCTTGAGCGATTATCCGGTGGGAGTTATTAAGATTGGCAAATTATACAAAGTCAGATTCGGTTATTTTTCAAGTGCATCAGAAACCGTTGAATGTGCCCGGTATATGATGGCAAACGACGTGTTTGTATTTATAGGGGTAACCGCTGAATAATGATTCCACAATTGAGAACAGATGTTGAAAGCCTTTGATAATCCCTATCCTGAAATTGTAACGTTACGGCTGCTGCTCAACCGGTTTGATCCGGAAGATGCTGCTTCCGTGCAGAAACTTGCAGGCGATGAGGCCGTTGCATCCAACACTCTGGCCATGCCTTTCCCGTATGCCGATGGAATGGCCGAAGCATGGATCGATACACACGAACCGGGATTCAGAGGCGGTCAATCCGTGATCTTCGCCATCCGTATCCGCGAAAGCGCAGAGGTGATAGGCGCTATAGGACTCTCACTGCAACTGCAGTACAGTCTGGCCGAGGTCGGCTACTGGATAGGTGCGCCCTTCTGGAATCGCGGATACTGCACCGAAGCCCTGGAAGCAGTTTTACAGTATGCTTTTCGCGAACTGGGAGTACACAAGGTAATGGCCACACACTTTGCCTGCAACCCTGCCTCAGGCCGTGTGATGATAAAAGCCGGCATGCATCGCGAAGCTCTGCTCAGTAAACATATGATGCACTGGGGAACATTTAAGGATCTTGTATACTACGGCATTTTTAACCCGGAAGCCGGAAGTCGTTAGCAGGAAGCTGTTCGTTAAAAGCAGGACTTAAATTCATTGGCTGCACCTGAATCCGGAAACCGCTGATGTAAGGTTAAGATTGAGGTATAACTGTAATCCGCGAACAAGCTGAATTTTTGTTTCTTTTATCCTCCCGGAAAGTAAAAAAAGCAATAACCCGAATCTGCGAACATAAGGTACAAAACATTCCCTGAGTCATAGTGCCGGGATGGGGGAAAATGTCTCCCTCAGAAAATAAAATTTTCACCTTTTTATTACGGATCCCGCCTCAACCTTAACTCCAGTTTAAGAATCCCCTGATTCAGGCTTGAAATTATTGTAATTTAGCAAATGGTATCACCTTTCGCGATAGAGCGTATTTATTATTAATTAATATCCGGATATGTATCACAAATCAGGTTTTTCCGCCTTAGTTCTGCTTATGGTTATTGTTTTGCTGCAGGCATGCGGCAAAACAGACCGGATCACTGTGAAGCCGGCCAATTTCGGAGAACAGGCCGATCCTTACCAGGAGCTCGAGTTTGACTTCAGCCACGATCTGGCATCCGATACAATTTTTAACCGCTGGGACACGGCACGCTACCTGATTTTTGAGCCTGCTGTGCAGGGCCGCTACCGCTGGCTGTCGGCCTCTCGTTTGTCGTTTGTTCCTTCAGCCCCTCTGTCACCGAATACAGAATATAAAGTGCGCATTTCTGCTGCATTAATCTCCCTTTCGGGGAAGGCATTGAAACCGGCGGACGAAATACTCGGGTTTCACACTCCCTTTCTGTCGTTAGAGCGCACCCATGCATACTGGGGACTACATCCGGAAGATCCGCAGCAAATACAGCTGAGGGTTAACCTGGTTTTTAATTATCCCGTTGATCCCGCAAAGATACGCAGTTTTATCACCCTTAAATCCGGTGTTCAGACACTAGCCTATGACATTCTCACCCCGGCCGCCACCGAAGAAATGGAGCTGGCCGTTACTTTACTTCCGGAAGCCCTTTCGGGCAACGATCTGGAAGTTACGGCCGCAAAGGGACTCCAATGCGTGGGATCCGACCGTCCGCTGCCGGAGGCCCTGGTACTGGCTCTCTCCATTCCTCCCCGCGATCGCCTTGAAATTGCCGAAGCAAGAGGCACCTACGAAGAGGGTACCGGTGTAATTACAGTGTACACCTCTCAGCCTGTACGTCATGAGTCTCTTAAAGCCTGCATTCAGCTCAACCCCTCCCTGCCCTTTGAGGTTTCGGCAGCAGGCAGCGGTTTCAGAATACAGGGAGATTTTTCGGAAGGCACCGTTTACACTCTTAGCGTCTCCGGTAACCTCAGAGGCGTTTTTGGGCCGGAACTGGGCAACGATTTTACGCAGCAAGTTACCTTCGGCAATCTGAAACCTTACCTTGCCTTTACGGAACAGAACAGTTTCTACCTTACCCCTCACGGAGCACGCAACCTGGGAGTTCAGATTATCAGCATTCCCCGGATAAAAGTTACCGTTTTCCGCGTGTTCGAAAACAACATTCAACACTACCTGCGTTCCGGAAAGGAATGGAACTGGCATTACCAGGACGATAGTTACTACGAAAGCTATACCTATCCTATGGATGAAAACTCCGGGATGGTGGTTTCAACGCGGGAATACGAAACGAAGTCGCTTCCCCGAAAGGGCAACTTCCGCCTGCTGAATCTCAGCCCATCCGACCTGGAGGTGAATTCCGCCCGCAAAGGAATTTATCTGATACGGGCTGCTTCCGCAGAAAAGCCCTGGCTTGGCGATACGCAGCTGATTTCGGTATCCGATATAGGTTTGATCGTTAGGCAGGGAGCCGATGAGATATTTGTTGCCGCCCGCAGCATTGCCACAGCCCTGCCAATGTCGGGTGTAGAGTTGCGGTTTATCAGCCGCAACAATCAGGAGGTTCAGACACTCACCACCGGGTCCGACGGTACTGCCGTACTCCGGAATGTGAAACAGCTGGCAGAAGGTTTTACCCTCTCCATGATCTCTGCCCGGAAAGAAGATGATTTCAACGTATTGCTTTTCGACCGCTCGGAAGTGGAAACCAGCCGGTTCGACGTTGCCGGGAAGCGCACGGCCGGAATGAATTACGACGTTTTTATGTATGGCGACCGGACGCTTTACCGGCCCGGCGACTCCGTTTACGTTAATGCCATTGTGCGTACCCATGCCTGGGAAACCGTGGACGCACTCCCCGTTAAGTTCAGGGTTATTGCACCCGATGGAAGGGATTTTCTGTTGCGAAGGGCTTTACTTGGGAACAACGGCTCGGCTCAGCTCGATTTTAAACTGCCCGTTTCTACTCTGACCGGTGGATATACCATTGAGTTGCTTGCCTCAAACGATGTGCTGATGGGGAGTTACAGGGTTCGGGCCGAGGACTTTATGCCCGACCGCATACGGGTGGATGTTTCTAAGAAAAAAAGAGTGTTCAGATCCGGAGAATTGCTGGAGGCTTCTGTTACTGCAACCAACCTGTTCGGACCTCCGGCAGCCGGTCGCAAGGTTGAAAACGAACTCCGCATCAGCCGATACTCCTTTCGTCCTCAGCAGTATGTCGATTATAACTTCGGGATTACCACGAAATCAGAACCCGTGCTCGGGAGTCAGGTGGCGGAAGGGATTACGGATGCCGATGGAAAATTTGTTCAGCGATTTGAGCTGCCCGGTATAACAGGTGCGGGAATCCTTGAGGGCGGACTTTATACCACTGTGTTTGACGAAACCGGAAGGCCGGTAAACCGCTATGCGAGTATTCAGATTCTTACCCAGGATTATATGCTTGGGATTCGGGAGCTGCCCGGCTGGGTCGGAATACAGAAGCCACTGGATATTAGCCTTATCGCACTGGGGCCGGATGAGAAAACGGTGAATGGCCGCGCCCGCGTAGAGGTTGTTCGCATCGATTGGGAAACGGTTCTTGAACGTAATTACGGACAAACGGCATACAGGTCGCAGCGACGCGAAAAAGTGGTGTTTTCGCGCGAAATCAATGTGCCGGCAGCGGGTGCAGTAATTTCCTACTCACCACCATCGGCCGGCGAATACCAGGTGCGTGTCAGCCTTCCCGGAAATCCGGCTTGGGTGACTTCAACCTTCTATGCCTGGAGCACCGGCAATCCGGGTAGTCCGGGCTTTTACGTTAACAGAGACGGAGAAGTAGGCATCGAAACCGATCGTGCCGGGTACCAGCCGGGCGATGTGGCCGCCATACTTTTCAAGGCTCCGTTTGACGGTGAGCTACTGGTGACCGTGGAGCAGGACAAGGTTCTGGAACATCACAGCCTGAAGGTGGTAAACGGAGGTGCAGCACTCAGGCTGAAAATCGGGGGGCAGCATATGCCCAATGCATATATTGGAGCAACACTCATCCGCCGTACCGATGGTTCCGGTATGCCGCTTACGGTGGCACACGGCTACAAAAGCATTGAGGTAACTCAGCCCTCACGAAAGCTCTATGTAAGCGTTCAGGCACCGGAAAAGAGCCGTTCCGGCGTCCGGCAGACCATAAAAGTTAAAACCCGTCCACATGCCGGTGTTACGATTGCAGTGGTCGACGAAGGCATCCTGCAGGTAAATGCCCAACCTTCACCCGACCCTTTCGCACATTTTTACGGAAAACGGGCACTGGAAGTCACCCCCTACGACCTTTTCGATGAACTCTATCCCGAATTGCTGCAAGGCAGCTCTTCTACCGGGGGCGACCGGGCGTTTGACCTGATGCGCAGACTTAATCCGCTGACGGCAAAACGGGTGGAGCTATTGTCGCGCTGGAGCGGCGTGCGTAAAGCCAATGCCTCCGGTGAAGCGACATTTGAGGTCTCCATACCGGCATTTTCAGGCTCGGTTCGGATTATGGCAGTTGCCTGGAAAGACAATCAGTTCGGTGCTGCTTCACGCAACTTAACCGTTGCCGATCCTCTGGTGATAAGCACATCACTACCCCGTTTTCTGAGCCCGGGCGACGAAGCCACCGTTGTTGTCAGCCTGTCAAATACCACCGGAAAATCGATAAAAGTAAAGCCTTCGGTGTCGGTAACGGGACCCGTGGAAGCCGGATCGTTTGAAAGCCATTCAATGGAAATTCCTGCCGGAGCCGAAGTACAGGCCACCTTCCCGCTAAGAGCAAAAAAAGAGACCGGTATTGCACAAATTACAGTGAATATGGCCGGGCAGTCCGAAACTTTCAGAGATAAAACCGAGATCGGCGTTCGCCCTGCTTCAGGGCTTGTAAAACATGCTGAGGCAGTTACGATTGCAGACGGCGGAAAGCGAACGTTTAAAGCACCTGCAGGGATTATTCAGGGCACGGTGCAGTCGAAACTGCTGCTCACGCAAAACCCTGCCGGACATTTTGCCCGCGAGCTTTCGGAATTGGTAAACTATCCCCACGGATGCCTGGAACAGACCATTTCGGCAGCCTTTCCCCAACTATACTATGCCGGTCTTTCGGCCCTGCTGATGCAGGATGGCAAAGCCGGTCGGCAGGTGGTGAACGATAACATAAGTCAGGCCATTCTTAAAATTGCATCCCTGCAACAGTACAACGGAGGCCTGGTTTCATGGCCTTCGGGCGGCGAAATCGACTGGTGGAGTACGGCTTATGCAGGGCATTTTCTTACGGAAGCTTCGCAGGCAGGTTATTCAACAAACCCTCAGGTTCTTAAAAACATACTTGGATATCTCACCGAAAAAGTAAAGCAGCGTCCGGAAACTACGAGCTATTATACATCCGGAAACGGCGGCCCCTGGCTAAAGCGCATACAACCCGCCCGCGAAATATTCTATTCACTGTATGTGCTGGCACTCAACGGCGAACAGCAGATGCCGGTGATGAACTATTACAAGGCCCGCCTGCAGGATCTGAGTTACGACTCCCGATACCTTCTGGCATGTACCTATGCGCTGACAGGCGATATCCGCAACTTCAACCAGTTACTTCCTGCTTCCTGGGATCAGCGTGAAGAGCCCTTTGCAATGAGCGGCGGCAGCTACAGTTCGCCCGTACGCGACAGAGCCATATCACTATACACGCTTGTAAGCATCGATGCGAATCACCTTCAGGTGCCGCTGCTTGCGCGTCAACTCGGAGAAATGTTGTCGGGTACCTCCTGGTTGTCGACACAGGAACGGGCGTTCTCGCTTCTTGCACTGGGCAAACTTGCCGTTGCAGGCAAGCCCGGGAATCTTACAGCCACCGTTAGCGTGAGCGACGGGAAAACATCCCGCTTCAGCGGAGAAGATCTGATTATAACAACGGATGGAAAGGATGCCTCAGTGGCAACATCAGGAAGCGGGAACCTTTACGCATACTATGAAGTTAGTGGTATCCCTGCTTCAGGTCCGCCAACCGATACCGACCGTGTACTGCAGGTCCGGCGCAGATTGCTGAGCCGCGACGGCGATCCTGTAAATCCGGCCAGAATATCGCAGCATGATCTGCTGGTTGTGGAGATTAGCCTGAGAACGACCGATAATACAAGCATTGAAAACGTAGTTGTTACCGATCTGCTCCCGGCCTGCTTTGAGGTAGAAAACACGCGCCTTACCGAAGACCGGAGACCGGCATGGATTGAGGAATATACTACGCCTGATTACATCGATGTGCGCGACGACCGGGTGAACCTGTTTACATTAGCCGGAGGCAGTTTTTCCAGGTTTTATTATCTGGTAAGGGTTACCGGCAGAGGAACGTTCGTGCATGGTCCGGTAAACGCCGAAGCCATGTATAACGGGCAGTATTATTCCACAAACGGAGCTTCAACGATAACAGTAAGATAAACGACTATGAACGCATTCGTAGCAATGATGGAGGAGTTCAGCTACTGGCTGGTATTATTCAGGCACAATCTGGCTTCGGTGCCGTGGTTGTGGTTTCTGGGATTCTGGATCGTGTATTATTTAATATTTGTACTGCTGCGGCGTCACAGAAACAATGAAAGGAGCATCTGGCATCCGGACTCTCCGCTCTGGCAGGGGCTTGTTGCCGGTTTGGTAACGGGAGCTTTCGGTGGGTTGTTCTATGCCCTGGCACCCCGCCTTACCATCGCCTGGCTGCTGCTGATCGTGATACCGGCTGTGGCAGGTATAATCGCCGGATTGCTGAAGCTTAAACTGAAAGGCGACCGTTCGCTGTTCGATAATACCATATTCATCACCGAAGGCAATGTTCACATCAGTCCGGGACAGAAATTTTTTAACGGATCCCTGGAAGGGATAACCAGACAGATATACGAGCAGCCCCAGACGCTGACCGGCTACCTGATATCGCAACTGCTGAACCTGGCCGGACTGGTCGAATCTTCGATGATCAGCGGAGGAGTGGTGCTTTCGCAGGGAAACATCCCCTTTGCCGGAGGAGTGTCGTTCGGATCGTTTATTCTTGCCGCCACGATGGGAAAGAAGCCTGCAGCCGGTTTTTTTCACGCGGGTCGCCCTTCGCGTCAGGTAAAGCTGCTTCGTCATGAATACGGTCATTACCTGCAGAGTCGTGAAAGCGGATGGATCTATCTCTTTAAATACGGCATTCCCAGCGCCAGTATGTTTGTGTGGACCGAGGCAGATGCCGAATACCGCTCTGACCACCGGATGATGAAGGCTCACGGGATTACACCGGCTTTCAACAGCTACGATCAGGACTATAAATCCGTCAGGCCGGGTGTGTGGGAGTACCTGCTGATGGCTCTTCTGATTATCGCCGGTGCAATAAAGGGCGGACTGGGCGGAAGCCTCGGCGGCTGGCTGGTTGCGGCCGGAATAATCGCTGCCGTCAATATGCGGACACGAAATATACCTGCAACCGGGGTAAAGAATCCGTTACCCAAATAAAAGACGGAGGTCTTGCGTGTAGAGCCTCCGTCGAAACCGGTGAAAGAGTGCTGTGAAGCACAGTCCCGCTTTGTCCGATATTAAAATGGCCAGAACTGATTATCGTACCAGATCTGCTCTTTCAGTTGCTCGTTGAGCTCGTGAAGGATTTTGTGATGGCCTTTTTCCCAGTCTGCCAACCAGGAATACAGCTCGCGTTCGTTTTCATCAGTAGCTTCGGCGGCCTGTTTCGAATATACATCTATGGCTTTGGTTTCCATATCTATGGCTGCCGAAATGGCTGCTGCCTCAAAACTGGCGGCATTTATCTGCTTTTTAACCTCTTCCGAAAGTATCAGATTCACAATTCCTTCCTCAGGTTTCAGGTCGAGCCTGGCAAATTTCTTGTCTTTCGTATAGCTGGCAAACTGCTTCGAAAGAAATTCAACGTGCGTCTGTTCCTCATCGGCCATCATTTGAAAGATTTTACGCACCTCTTCGCTCGAAGATTGTTCCGCAACTTTCTGATAAAATGCCTTTCCTCTCTTTTCAAGCAATATGGCTGTCTTCAGGATTTCCGTGGATTTGTTCTTTTCCATGACTTATGGTTTTATGTACAGATTTTAATTGTTCAATATTCTGTTACAAACCTACGTGAATTCGGCATAATTCGCAAGCACGTTTCCAATTTTTTCCCTTTTTCAGCGACTGCTGGTTTCTTAATTCCGATTCATTGTTCCGTCCGCTTCAAACCTGTTCATAAACTGCCTGACCTGTCCTCTGCTGATTTTCTGTTTATCCCTTGTATCTAAGCAAAAGCAAAAATCTGCCTGAGCTGTACGGCCTGTTGAAACCTTTTTCAGAAAAAAGAGACCGCTGCTGAAAAAACGTTTTACATTTGCAAAGCAATGGTTCCGGAAACGGATAATAGGGAATGCCGTGCAAATCGGCTACAGTTCCCGCTGCTGTGAGCTCCTTGCAGGTTTCAACAGAATGCCACTGTCAATCCCCAAACCGACGGGAAGGCGATGAAAACCGGAGTAAGTCAGAAGACCTGCCATTCGCTTTGTGGATTTTGCAGTTTACGGAGAATGGACTGCTGATCGGGTGACGCTCGTGTTTATTTTCAGCTCGCCTGTTTTACTCGCCTTTTCACGGCTGCAGGGTCCACCAGTAACTTTATAAAACGTTTAAAACTGCGACCATGAAAAAACGTCCGTTGCACCTTACTCCAATAATTGTCACCGCTATCGTGCTGGCACTTGCACTAAGCCGTCTGATGCCGCACCCTTTCAATTTTTCGCCGGTCGCCGCACTGGCCTTGTTTGGCGGAGCGCGTTACAGCAACCGTTTGGCTGCTTATACCATTCCGCTCTTTGCCATGTGGGCGAGCGATCTGATATTAAACCACAGTTATTTCGGCACCTTTACACTTTTCTATCCGGGAGCTATATACACCTACGGCGCTTTTGCCCTGGTTGTTTTTGCCGGAAGCCTCATCCGTAATGCTGCACCTCTCCGGCTGCTCGGTGCCGGACTTGCCGCCTCCCTGATCTTTTTTCTGGTTTCCAATTTCGGGGTTTGGGCGTCGGGACTTATTTATCCTAAAACGACGGCGGGGCTTACTGCATGCTATACCGCCGGTCTTCCATTCTTCAGAAATACTCTGACAGGCGACCTGATTTATACATTCACGGTATTTTATGGCTGGGAAGCCATCGCCCGGTACTTCAGCCTTCCGGCAGCGGTTGCGGTCAGAAATTCCAGGTAATTGGTGCAGTTATGAAAATATTCCGGAGTGCCGTTTTTCTGTTTTTCCTTGCCGGGACGGGCATCCATGTATATGGTCAGCAGCCGGTTACCGATACCCTCTCAATACAAGGGGTGGAGGTGAAGGCCAGCAAGCCTGAAGATGCGGTACGCTCGGCATCCCCGCTGCGGCAGATCGGAATACGTGAGCTCAGGGCACTGCCGGGAAGCAATGCAGCGGATGTACTGCGACATCTTTCCGGGGTTACAGTTCGCGATTACGGCGGACTTGGGGGCATCAAAACCGTTGTCGTCCGGAGTCTGGGAGCCAATCATACCGCTGTTTTTGTCGACGGTATGCCCATGAGCGATATAGCCTCCGGACAGATCGACCTGGGAAAGGTACCGCTTGGTGAACTGGAAGCCATAGACCTGGTGAGCGGACAGGAGAGGGGCGACTGCCGGCCGGCCCGCATGGCAGCCTCCGCAAGCCTGATCAGCTTCAAAAGCGCAGATCCTCACAACAATCCCGCTCCTTTGGGCGTGAAAGCCGGAATCCGGGCCGGATCCTTCGGGAGCTATAACCCTTTCGTCACCCTGAGCAGCAAAATCCTGAAACGTACAGCCGTTGCGTTAACTGCCGACTACAGCCAGACACGGGGCGATTATCCATTTCTGCTGCGCAACGGCTCAATGCCCGATACCGTGATGAAACGGATCAACGGGGATGTGAAAGCATTGAACCTGGGGCTTAGAACCGAAACAACATTCAGCGACAGCTCCCTGCTGAAGGTAAAAGGATGGCTCTACACCTCCGGCCGTGGTCTTCCGGGTGCGGTGGTTTACTATAACCCCTGGTCGGCTCAAAGGATGGATAATGCCGATTTCTCGGGAAATGCAATATATTCCTTTAAACAAGGGCAAACACGGCTGCTCAGCAGCATCAGCGTTTCATCGGCCAGACTTCGATACCGCGATCCGGCATTCCTGAACCAGCAGGGTGGACTCGATAACACCTACAAACAAGTTGAAGTGTACGGTTCGCAATCGGCAAAGCGGCCCCTTTCTAAAGTTTTCAGCCTGGGCGCTGCAGCGGATGTGATATTCAACCGAATGAGTTCCGACCGTTACCTCAACGGTGATCCTTCACGATTAACCGCAATGGGACTTGTAACGCTGAATGCTGCCGGCCGGCGGACCGAAGCCACTGCGGAGGTGCTTGCCACCGGTGTGCGCGAATCGGCCGGCGATGGCGAAAGTACCCGGCTGAAGGGATCTCTTACACCCTCTTTCTCCCTTTCAACCCGCATTACTTCCGATCCTCTGTTACGGATACGACTGATGGCTAAGAACTCCTTCCGCATGCCAACGTTTCACGACCTGTATTACAACCTTACGGGAAATACCCGGCTGGAGCCTGAAAAAGTAAGCCAGATCAATCTGGGCATCATCCTGCAAAAGGAATGGAATCGCCTGGAAGCCCGGCTTATAACCGATGTTTTTGCCAACCGCGTTCGAAATAAGATCGTGGCCGTCCCCACCCGAAATCTTTTTATATGGTCGATGCGGAACCTGGGTGTGGTTGTGGCTAACGGACTTGAAGCTCAGGCTTTGGTGCGCGTAAATCCTGCCGAGACCACCAGCATATCGCTCTCCGCTGCCTATACTGCCCAGCAGGCTCTGGATAAAAGCGATCCCGAAAGTCCGGTCTACGGCCATCAGATTCCTTATATACCCTTTCATACCATTTCGGGGATGTTCTCCATTCAGCACCATCGTCTGATGCTGGGCTACAATACATTGTATAACAGTCACCGTTATTCTCTGGGCGAGAACATTACGGCCAACAGGCTTCCTGCATGGAATGTTCACGATGCCTCCGTATCCTGGAAACAGCCGTTGAAAAGGTTAAATCTCACTATCAAATTAGAAGGCGTAAACATCCTGAATGAACAATATGAAGTCATAAGGGGATTCCCCATGAACGGCCGGAGTTTTTATGCCACAATTGTCGCTGAATTCTGAAAACCAACACACCATATAATAATAACTAACTAATTACACCAATGAAAAGATTGCTTTTGGGAATGATGATTCCACTGGTTCTGATGAGCGTTTCATGTACCGAAGAGCCCGACGACAAACCCGCAACCCAGGATACGCTGGTACGAAGTCAGGGCGTTTACGTGCTGAATGAGGGCGTTTTTAACGGAAACAATGCCTCCGTTACGCGATTTACTTTTGAAGATTCACTGGTATCGGCCGATATCTTTATGCAGCAAAACGGCAGGGGGTTGGGCGATACCGGAAGCGATCTTGCGATTTACGGAAGTAAACTGTATGCCGTAGTTAACGTTTCGAGTCAGGTTGAAGTGATGGATGCCTCTACAGGAAAAAGCCTGAAGCAAATACCTCTGTTTAATGAAACCGTTGCCCGGCAGCCCCGCAAGATTGCTTTTCATGGCAAACATGCTTTTGTCTGCTGCTTCGACGGAACCGTTGCCGTAATAGATACCACCACCCTTACGGTTGTTACCGATATCGTCGCAGGCCCGAATCCCGATGGGATTGCCGTTGCCGGCGGAAAAGTTTGGGTTTCAAACTCCGGCGGCCTAAATTTCCCCGAATATAACAATACGCTTTCGGTGATCGATCCGGTTTCCCTTACCGAGGAGCGTCAGGTTACTGCAGGAGTAAATCCATACGTTATGGCTCCGGACAGCTACGGCGATCTCTACCTTATTGCCCGTGGAAACTACAGCGATATTCCCGGCCGTCTGATGGTACTGGATGCCGTCAGCGGAGAGGTGAAACACACCTTTGAGACCTTCGAGGCGCTGAATTTTTCGATCGCCGGGGATACGGCCTATGTGTATAACTACAACTGGTTCACCGGTACCAGCACCATCCTGATGATTAATGTCAAAGACGAAACACTTATTACCCCTTCGTTTATCACCGATGGCTCGGAAGTGAAAACCGTTTACGGAATTGCCGCCGATCCGGTTTCAAAATTGGTGTATGTGGCGGATGTTATGGATTTTACCGGTACCGGCAAGATTCATGTGTTCAACAACCGTGGCGAACGGCAGTTTACCTTTAACGCAGGAATCAATCCTGCCGTGTTTGCCTTCCTTAACCGAACGATAACTGTAACTCCCTGAAAGGTATAGCGCGTGTTAAGTTATACCGGATTCGCTTGATAAAGAATTTGCTTCCCATATTCTGAGAAATAAGGCCGTTTTTGTGCAGGTATACGCAAAAACGGCCTTAACGTTTCATCGGAACAAGCAGAATCGGGGGAACAGAGTACGGCAAAACCGAATAAATCCACGCCGGAAGTGTTGTATCAGGCAGGGATTAAAGTTTAACAAGGGCAGGTGCATTTACCGGTTCCAGGCAAACATTCCCACGGCACTGGTAAAACAGTGTTTCGCCGTCGCGGAAGCGGCTGGAGAAGACAGGCAGCCGGCTTTCACCTGTTGAAGCAGCCAGCAGGGTGCCCGGGGCTGTTTTTTTCATGAATTCACGGGCCTGGTTAAGAGCATCGGGACCTGTTATTATCAGGGTTGTGATTTCATGTGCAATTTCAGCGGTTACCGATGCCCAGCGGGCATATGCCGAAGGATAGGATGCCATGCGGTAGCTTAGCAAATTTGCCATTTTGCCGGCCCGTCCGATGTACGTGCCGTCGCTAAAGAAATGCCCGAGATACAGCAGTGTGCCGGCCATAACGGCATTGCCCGAGGGCTCAACCCCATCGGAAGTATCCAGAACAGGTATAAGCCCGGGATCATTGCCGTTGCTTACGGAAGTATACCAGAAAAGCCCGGTTTCGGGATCGGAAAAATGATCGATTGCATAGTCTGTCAGTTCACGGGCGTCAAACAGCCACTGCTCATCAAAGCATATCTGGTACAACTCTGTGAAGGCATCGGCAAGAAAAGCATAGTCGGGGAGTACACCGTTTATTCGTGCCGTTCCGTTTTTCCAGGAGCGAAGGATGCTGCCTCCGGGCTGAATCATTGCTGTTTTTATAAAACGTGCGGCTTTCAGCGCGGCATTCATGTACGAGTGTTGTCCGGTAGCTCTGTAGGCTGCTGCATATGCCTTAATCATCAGGCCATTCCACGAAGCAAGCACTTTGTCGTCGAGTCCGGGCCGTACGCGCTGGTTGCGGTGACTGAGCAGCACTCCCGCAGCCATACGAACAAGTTGTTTCAATTCTTCTGCGCTGAGATGCTGACGGGAGGCAAATACCTCGTCGGTCAGCGGACGGATAAGGATGTTTTTGCCTTTTTCCCATACTCCTTCCCCGCCAATGCCCCAGTATTCGCAAAGCAGCTCCCCGTATTCCGGCAGCAGTTGTATTATTTCATCCTTTGTCCAAACGTAAAATTTTCCTTCTTCTCCCTCGCTGTCGGCATCCAGTGCTGCGTAAAAAGCTCCTTCGGGAGAAGTTAGTTCCCGCTCCACGAAAGCGAGCGTGCGGTGCATGAGAACCGACAGATTTTCATCGCCGGTGGCCCGATACAAACCCGAAATAAGCGATACCATCTGGGCATTGTCGTACAGCATCTTTTCGAAATGCGGCACCTTCCATCCGGCGTCGGTGCTGTAGCGGCAGAAGCCGCCTCCTGCCTGATCAAAGATGCCACCCCTCGACATATGATCGATGGTCAGTTTCAGATGATCAAGTGCTCCGGGTTGTTTCATCAGCATGTGGCTGCGAAGCACAAATTCCCAGACCACAGGCATGGGAAATTTCGGTGCACCAATCAGTCCGCCCCGGTTCTCATCGAACCGGTGGGCAAGCTGTTCATAAGCATCTTTTGCAAGTTGATGCCGGTCGGCATCTTCATCTCCAATACGTTCGATAAGACTGAGCCCCTCAATGCCTTCGCGGAGGCGCTTTGCCTGTTGTTCTATTTCATTCCGGTTTTTATGGTACAGGTCTGAAATTTGTTCCAGCAGATCGGTCCACTGCGATGGCCGGAAGTAAGTGCCGCCCCAGAAAGGTCGTCCGTCGGGAAGTGCAAAACAGTTGAGAGGCCAGCCGCCGCTGTTGTGAAGTAGTTGCACGGCATTCATATATACCTGATCCACATCCGGCCTTTCTTCCCGATCCACTTTAATACAAACAAAAAGGCGGTTCATTACATCTGCAATTTCCGGTTTGCTGAAGCTCTCGTGTTCCATTACATGGCACCAGTGACAAGCCGAATACCCTATGCTAATCAGTACTGGTCGGTTGCTGTTTCTGGCTTCGGCAAACGCTTCTTCACCATAAGGGAACCAGTCGACGGGATTGTTGGCATGCTGCAGAAGATACGGGCTGCTTTCGTTAATAAGACGGTTGGGCATGGTCGGCTAATAATTGGTTGGTTATTTGAATAACAAGAAACTGGCATTAGTGTTTGATGCCTTTCATCCCGCAAAGGAGATTATTTGGCATCCCCCCCAAAACGCCACCGGTACAGTAATAAAAAGCCGTCTGGTGCGGTTGGAAAAGGTTGCTAATTTACCGTATTGGCCGGTACAGTGTTTGTTGAAAGAGGTTATAAAACTGGTATTGGTTACAATTGTGTACTTTGCGGCGGTAACGATGTCTTCAATATCCTTATCGACACATAAACAGGATGTTAGGATAATAATGGTAAAAGGATTTCAGGATTTGTTAGGCAGATATTTAGATTTATTATAATTTAGCAGCCGCACGCTGAATTTCGGAAGTTATCCCCATCATCAGTCTCACAACGGAATGCTACAGCCGGATGCCGGTCGCAGCAGGCCGGAGGATTGCCCGGATTCAACAGGAAAAATTAATTAAACCATATATTGTCATGCGAATTTTACTTATGCTGATTTCAGCCCTGATGCTTAATCAGGCTGTTGCCCAGGAGGTTTACAGGGTAAAAAGGGGAGAACGACCTCCCATCGACCTGGAGTCGGTGCCCGAATCTGCCTATCACAAGGGAATTTTAAAGATAAAGCTGAACGAAAACCATACCCGCCGGCTCGATGCTTCCCCTGTTACCGTTGATGCACGCGGAATTGTTCAATTTGGAATCGATGCCATCGACAGAATCAACGAACGTTACCAGGTATCGGGTTTCGGAAAGACCTTTTCCTCCGGAGCTTTCAGGTCCGAATTTGAAGCACGTCACCGTGCATGGGGATTTCATCTCTGGTATACTCTTCATTTCGACAGCACCCTGGATGTGAAAGCTTTGGTCAGGGAGTATGCTTCCGTTTCCGATATTGAAATTGCAGAACCGGAATACGTAAAAGTCCCGGTACACATGGCTCAGCCAAAAGGCTTACCGGAGGGTTTCAGCTTCAAGGGTACCGAATGGACTCCCAACGACCCGCGCTACAATGAACAATGGCACTACCACAATACCGGTCAGCAGGGAGGAACCCCCGACTGCGACATCGACCTGCCGGAAGCGTGGGAGATCACCCGCGGAAATCCGGAAGTCATCGTTGCAGTAATCGACGAGGGCATTCAGCATACCCATCCCGACCTGATAGCTAATATGTGGGAAGGGATCGGTTATAATTTTGTCAACAACTCTCCGAATATAAGTCCGGGCGACCATGGCTCACATGTGGCAGGTACGGTTGCAGGGGTTAACAACAACGGTGTTGGTATCGCCGGCGTGGCCGGCGGAAGCGGTCCCGGCGACGGGGTTCGGCTGATGAGCTGTCAGGTTTTTTCGGGATGGTCGAGCGGAGGTTTTCAGAATGCTCCTGTTTATGCAGCCGATAACGGTGCAGCCATTTCACAGAATTCGTGGGGATACACAAACGTTAATTATTACGACCAGAGCGTTCTGGATGCCATCGATTATTTCAACGTCAATGGTGGCGGCAGCGCCATGGTCGACGGCGGAATCACCATCTTTGCCGCAGGTAACGACAATGCCACCGGCAACTGGTATCCCGGATGTTATTCCGGGACTTTTGCCGTAGCCGCAACCACCAACCAGGATGTACGCTCTTATTATTCCAATTACGGTGCATGGGTGGATGTGTCAGCTCCGGGAGGAGAGACCATCAGCGTTACCCCTCGCGGTGTGCTCAGTTGCTGGCGTAACAGCAATTACGGATTTTATCAGGGTACCTCCATGGCTTGTCCTCACGTTTCAGGAACAGCTGCACTTATGATTTCACTGGCTCATGGCCAGCTGAGCCCTGAGCAGGTTGCCGACATCATCCGTAACAGCACCGATGATCATTATGCCCTGAATCCCGGATATACCGGACAACTTGGCACCGGGCGTCTGAATGCGCATCAGGCACTGCTGGCTACCCTGGATCAGATGATTCTGGTAAATGATCCCCTGGCTTTCACAGCCCTGGCTACGGATCATACATCGGTAAACCTCAGCTGGGTGAAGAATTCCGAAAACGACGACGTTATGATCGTATGGAGTTCAACTGCTGAAATTGGTAATCCTGTTCAGGAACAACCTTACGAAATCGGAGACACCATTGAAGGCGGCGGTACAGTTTTGTATATCGGCGGAGAAAACCAGTTCCTGCATCAGGGGCTCAGCAGCAATACGGCATACTATTACAAAGCGTTCTCACTGAATGATGTGCCCGAGTATTCGCCGGGTATTACCGCCAATGCCACCACACTCAAGGACCCCATTACGGAATTTCCATATCTGCAGGACTTCGATGGCGAAGAGTTTCCTCCCCTGTCGTGGGAGAATAAAAGGAGCGCCGGAACGGGTGCGGGGCTTTGGGACAGGCAAATTGAAGGCCTGAACCCGGATTGCTATCCGCATTCGGGAGAGGCCATGGCACGTTTCAACAGCGATGAATATGCCGCAGGAACCGCCGGCCTGCTTGTTTCGCCTCCGGTGATGTTCGGCGGCGAAGATTATGAGGTAAGCTTCTGGTTGTACCGCGATACCGCTTCAGCCGGCATTGCCGACCGTGTGGATGTGTTTGCCAATATTACTCCCACCACCGGCTTTGCCACACAGCTTGGTACCATTCACCGCTCGCGTACACTCGAACCCGTTGCAGAAAAAGAAGGCTGGTCACAGTATATATTCACACTTCCGGCATCGTATAAAAATAAAATGACCTACATAATCCTGAGAGGGGTAAGCGAAAACGGCAACAGCCTGTTTGTGGATGACTTCCTTATTGAAGTACCCGTAACCTGCTTCCCTCCTGAAAACATAGCGGTAAGTGAAATTACCTCCGGTACTGCCTACGTTTCATGGGATGCCGTTGCTCCGGCTTCCTTATGGGATATCGAATACGGCCTTTCCGGTTTTGAACCCGGATCGGGAACCCTGCTCAGCGGCATTGCCGATACTTTTACAGCAATCAACGGGTTGGAACCGGGAACAGGTTACGATCTCTATGTGCGGGGTAGCTGCACGGAAGACGATCCAAGTGTCTGGGCCGGACCTGCTGCATTTACTACGTTGTGTTATGCTGAAGTGCCATGGGATGAAGCGTTTGAAGGGCTCGCGGAAGACTTTGGCTGCTGGCAGGTTATGGAGAATACAGCAGCAGCCGGAGGGCTCAATGGTGGCGGACTTATACCTGCTACTGACGAATCCTGGTTTGTTTGCACTCCCGATTCATTCGGAGGCAACGGACAGCAGTATATCTACGAAGGTGAAGGCTCAGCCGTTGTTCAGAATGACGGTGAAAATTACCAATGGCTGGTTTCGGGTGAACTAATGCTGCCTGCTGACGATCAGACCGATCTTGCGTTTAGGCTTTATCACACTGGTGGCGCTGACGCTCCGGATTTCTATGTTTCTATTTTATCGGAAGGCAGCTGGAATACCATCTATACCGTTTATTCGCATGAGGCATCATCCAACCTGTTTGAGCGAATGATCATCCTGAATATGGATGAATTTGCCGGTAGCGTTATCCGTCTGGCATTTGTCGCCAGAGGTGCCGCAGACCAGCCGGTCGCCGTTGATAACATTTCCATGGCTCCTGCATCCAATTACTGGACCGGTCTGACAGACCATCGATGGAATCAGTCCGGAAACTGGCGCACCGGAGTGCCCGGATCCGGTGAAACGGCCATCATCATGCCATCTGCAAACACCCCCGTGATTGACGGTGAAACGGAGCTGGAGGGTATTCACATCCAGCCAGGCGGAATGCTCATTCTTGCACCCGATGCCAGGGTTACAATCAGTGGAGAACTTATCAATGCAAACGATGCAACTGCCATACTGCTGCAGGCCGATGAAACCGGAAATGCAAGCCTGATTCACCACAGTTATGATGTTCAGGCAACCGTTGAATATTTCAGCACCCAGGCTCAGGGACTCCTGAATTGTGTGCTGATCTCCTCACCGGTATATGCACAGACCTTCGAACCAGCAATTATTGGTGCAAACGATGCACTGGCAGCCTGGGATGAAGCAAGCGCTTCATGGATAAGTGCCCGTCAGGACAACGGAGAATGGAATCCTGTGTTTGAAGCAGGTTTCCTGGATGGAAAGGCATACCTCGCCGGGTTTGATGAAGACGGAATCCGTAATTTTAAGGGTGTCCTCAGGGTTGCACCCGTTGAACTTGAACTGGACAATACCGGCAACGGCTGGTATTTGCTCGGTAATCCGTACACCGCAGCCCTCCACTGGGATGCAACGGGCAGTGCTCTGGCTCCCATAGCCAAGCTTTGGAACCCGGCAACCGGCTCATTTGCCGATATGATGCCCGGAGCAACAATCCCGGCGTTGTCAGGCATAGCCGTGCAACCTGCCGGATCTGAATCCGTTTCATTTATGATTGATCCGGAACACCGAACGCACGAACAGCATGGTGGAACTGCAATTCCCGATAAAGTTATTGACATCAGCGTTTCCGAAGCACAATATGAAACGAATCAGCGCACTGTTATAGCTGTAAATCCGGTAAGTACCGAAGGTTACGACAACGGTATGGATTCGCGCTTCCTCAAAGGACTTGCTCCGGAACTATACAGCCTTGCCGGCGGCGAAAAGCTGTCGCTCAGTACCCTGCCTGAAGTGCTCAGCGGTACCGTTATTCCCCTTGGATTTGTGAAAAACGATGCCTCGGAATTCACCTTTTCAGCAAGCTTCAGCAATGTATATCCGGGCGCACTGCTCTTTCTGCACGATCAGAAAACAGGCACAATTCACAACCTGACCGAAACCCCGGAATATTCCTTTACCGCAGAAGCGGACGACGATCCCCTGCGTTTCAGGCTGTTTACCGGAACGGTTGGTGTAGTTGAAAATCCAGCTGCTACCGGCGTAAGCATCTATGCATCCGGAACCGACATCGTAATCAGTGCGCCTGCAGCCCTCAGCGGCGAAGCTCGGATTTACGGTCTGCAAGGCAAAACGCTCTACGAAACCAGGATCTCAGGGACTACCCGCCACATCATTCAAGCCGGACAACTTCCGTCGGGTATGGTGATCGTTTCCTTTACCGGCAACGACGGAATTACCAGTCGCAAGGTGTTCCTGACCAAATAATCCAAACCACACGCGCAGTCGTTCTGCACAAGTGTGATGTAAAAACAGGTCCCGGCAGACAACCCGCCGGGGGCCTGTTTTTTTTATCCCGAAAAGGCTTTTATCTTATATACTGCTGAAGGTCAGATGCCGGTTTGCTTACGATTCGCCAAGCCAGTTTCTTATCATACACAGACCCATGGGAGTCATAAAGGATTCGGGGTGAAATTGTACCCCACACATATTGAAACTATTATGCCTCAGGCTCATAATGATGCCTCGGCTGTCGGCAGAAGTGGGGATAAGAGCAGCCGGGAGGCGTGCAGCGTCAACAGCCCAGCTGTGGTAGAGCCCGGCCTCAAATCCCTGTTCCATACCTGTAAACAGCGGATCAGCCGGAATTGCAGGGACAATACGAACCCTCTCCCCGTGCAGTATTTCTCCCGGCTGCCAAAGCGATCCGCCAAATGCAACGGCCATGGCCTGCATACCAAGACAAACTCCCAGCATCTTTTTCATCGGTCCGTACCGGCGGATAAGTTCAATGGTTATGCCCGCTTCTTCAGGTATGCCGGGCCCGGGAGATATCACCACAGCATCAAATCCGGCCGCATCTTCCGGACTAATGGCATCGTTGCGGATCACAACGGTGTCGGGGGAACCAGCTTCGTGCAGCAGCTGAAGCAGATTATAAGTAAACGAATCGTAATTGTCGAGAAGCAGGATTTTCATCGTCCGGTAAATTGCCTGCAAAAATAGGCAACATGTACATACGGAATAGGGGATTTTAAAACCATCCGCCTTAGCTTTCCTTTTCGTAATTTTGCATATCCGCAATAAACCATGATATCTGCCGCTGCCATACAAGACATGAACCGTCTGGGGAACAGGCGGATCCCTTTTTTGTTTGTTCTGCCATTCGACACCGGCTCCGAAGTGGTGGTACCCCTGGTACGCGCTGCTGAAGAAGGAATCTGGTATAACTTCAGGGGCGCAGGCAATGTTTCCGGCACTGCAGTTCATTTTAAGGATCCCCTCAGATTCAGGAAATACCCGCCTGCATACACCGATTATCTGAAGGCATTCGGTATTGTTATGAGCGGACTGCAGCGTGGCGATTCATACCTGCTTAATCTTACCTTTCCTACTCCTGTAGAAATCAACCGTTCCCTGGCCGATGTCTTTTATACAGGCAGTGCCCCGTACCGGCTTTTGTTTCGCGACGAGTTTACGGTTTTTTCGCCCGAGTGTTTTGTGCGCATCCTGGGAAATACGATCTCTTCCTTCCCCATGAAAGGTACCATCGACGCCGGTATTCCCGGTGCCGCCGGCCGGCTTATCAGCGATGCCAAGGAGATGGCCGAGCATCACACCATCGTTGACCTCATCCGCAACGACCTGAGTATGGTAGCGTCTGAGGTCAGGGTCAAGCGTTTCCGGTATCTTGAAGAAATACGAACCCACGAAAGGCGGCTGCTTCAGGCCAGTTCGGAAATTTCCGGTATGCTTTTCGCCGACTGGCCTTCCCGTCTCGGGGAAATATTTGCTGCCTTGCTGCCTGCCGGAAGCATCTCGGGTGCCCCTAAAGCCAAAACCCTGGAAATCATCCGTAAGGCAGAAACAAGTGACAGGGGATATTATACCGGAGTTTGCGGCATCTTCGACGGCGAAGGCCTCGATTCTGCCGTTATGATTCGCTTCCTGGCCCGGGAAGGCGGAAACACGGTTTTCCGCAGTGGGGGAGGGATCACCATCAACAGCAATCCGGAATCGGAATACCGCGAACTAATTGATAAAGTGTATGTCCCCATTGTTTGAAACCATACTTGTTGTCGATGGAGTTGCTCAGAATCTGAGCTGGCATGCCGCTCGGGTTGCTTCCTCGTCCGAAGCCCTCTGGGGAATGCGGGCAGTGCTTCAGGAAGCCTTACTGATTCCTCCCTCCGGTTTTGAAACCGGAAGTGTGCGCTGCCGTATCAACTATGCAGCCGGCGAACAAACTGCTGTCTGGGTACCCCATATTCACCGGCCCGTTAATTCGCTGAGACTTCTTACGGATGATGGAATGGACTATCCGTATAAATATTGCGACCGAAGGGATCTGGACAGGCTTTTTGCGCGAAGGGGCATGTGCGACGATGTGCTGATCGTTCGCAACGGAAGAATTACGGATACTTCCATCGCCAATCTTCTGCTGAAAAGCGGCAACAAATGGTACACCCCGGTGCACCCCCTGCTGCAGGGCACTTGCCGGGCACGGCTTCTGGCTGAAGGAATTGCCGAAGAAGCCGGGATACGGGCCGGTGATCTGCATCTTTTCAGCAGGGTGCTGACGGTCAACGCACTTCGCGGATTCCGGGAAAGCGAAGCGTTCAGCATCCACCGCATCGTTTGACCGCGATTATAAACGATGGCAGCGGTATTGTTTTGTAACTTTCAGCACGATTTGCAATTATGGCACTTACCTTTCTGAAAGACCGGCAGTATTACAAATTCTGTGCATACGGGTTCTTTAAAAACCTGAGGTTCTTCGAGCCTTTTCTGCTGTTGTTTTTTCTGGAGAAGGGACTGAGTTTTCTGGAAATAGGAACCCTTTATGCCATCCGCGAAATTACCATCAACCTTTTCGAAATTCCGACCGGAGTGCTGAGCGACAGTCTGGGCCGGCGGCGGAGCATGATTTCGGCTTTCGCATTTTACATCGTCTCTTTTATTGTCTTCTTCTTTTCGCACCAGTACTGGATGTTCGTGGCAGCCATCCTTTTTTATGCTTACGGCGACGCATTCCGAACGGGGACGCATAAGGCAATGATCTTCGAATATCTGAAAATAAAGGGATGGCAGGATCAGAAAGTACATTATTACGGACATACCCGTTCATGGTCGCAGATGGGTTCGGCGCTTTCGGCACTGCTGGCGGCTGCAATCGTCTTTTTTACAGGCAGCTACCGTATGGTCTTTCTCTTTTCCGTACTTCCCTATCTTGCCGATCTGTGGCTCATGACAACCTATCCCCGTGAACTCGACGGACAAAGACGGAATTTGAAAAAGGGGGAAATTATTCGGAATTTCCGGTCGGTTATTTCCGATTTTGTGGTTTCGTTCCGCAATACCGGCATCCTCAGAGCAATTCTGACCCAGGCGGTTTATACCGGATATTACAAGGCCGTAAAAGATTACCTTCAGCCGGTCATTAAAACCTTTGCCTTAAGCCTGCCGTTCTTCGTTTACCTCGAAACCCGTCAGCGTTCGGCCCTTATGGTTGGTATCGTTTTTTCAATAATCTACCTGCTTACCGCATATATGGCCAGGCATTCGGGCCGTTTTGCCGAGCGGTTCGTTTCGCTGGCAAAACCTTTGAACGTTACCATGCTGGCGGGCCTGATGCTCGGACTGGTAAGCGGATTGCTGTTTCATTATGCCTGGTTTCTGGGAGCCGTGATTTGCTATACGGGAATCTATCTTGTTGAGAATCTGCGAAAACCCATTGGTATTTCGATAGTTGCGGAGCGACTCGAAAAAGATGTACTGGCAACAGCACTATCTGCTGAGTCGCAGGCCGAAACCATTTTTGCCGCTCTTATTGCTCCGGCTCTGGGTTTTTTGGCCGACCGGTGGGGAGTAGGTATGGCGCTTACGGCCGTTTCCGGGATACTTATACTGCTGATGCCTTTCTATAACGCCAGCGATAAGAGAATCACAGGGCAGGCCTGATCCGGGTTATTTTTCCGCGAAAGCAATTACGATCTGCTGCCCTTTCGGGGAAAGAAATAGGGAAATTGGGTTAAAACCCTTAATTTTGATCCCTCACCGGTACAGATCCGCAAACAGCATAAAAAACCCGAAGTTAGACGAATACCGGATCCGGACGCAATAAGCTGCCGGATGGAACACGAAAAACTCTGAAAACCTTTTATAAACAAACGATCATGAAGAAAGTAATTCACACTGAAAACGCACCTAAGGCTGTAGGTCCTTACAGTCAGGCAATTGAAACGAACGGTATGCTGTTTATCTCCGGTCAGATCCCCATAGATCCGGCAACAGGCAAAATCATCGAAGGCGGCATCAAAGAGCAAACCGAGCAGGTGATGAAAAACATCGGAGCCATTCTGCAGGCTGCCGGATACAGCTACAACGATGTGGTTAAATCAACCTGTCTGCTGAATGACATGGACAATTTTGTTCCCATGAATGAAGTTTACGGTAAATTTTATCCCGAAAACCCTCCGGCACGTGCTGCCTATGGTGTTGTGAAACTGCCTCTCGGCGTTCTGGTTGAAATTGAAACCATTGCTGTGAAATAAGCCGTTTTTTTTACAAGGCCCTCCGTTGCCGGTGATGCCGGCGGAGGGCCTATATTAAATTGCTTTGCCTAATAATAACTGAACCACGAATTTCTTGATACGATGAAAAAGTTAGTTTTTCTGTTTCTGGTTGTACTTATTTCTTTTGGTCCCGTCCGGGCAGGTGAAGGCATGTGGCTCCCCATTCTTCTGGAGCAGCTCAACGAGCCCGAGATGAAAAGTATGGGCATGCGCATCAGCGCCGAAGATATTTACAGCATCAACAAATCGAGCCTAAAAGACGCAATCCTGCTGTTTGGCAGGGGATGTACTGCCGAAATCATTTCCGATCAGGGACTTATCCTTACCAATCACCACTGCGGTTACGGTCAGATTCAGGCTCACAGCACTATTGAACACGACTATCTGACCACCGGTTTCTGGGCGATGAACCAATCCGAAGAACTTTCAAACCCCGGACTAAGCGTTACCCTGCTTATCCGTATGGAAGACGTAACCGCAAAAGCCCTTGCAGGCGTGGAACCAGGTATGTCGGAAAAAGCCAGAAGCGAGAAGATCCGGGAGAACATCGCGGGAATAGAAAAAGCTGCAATAGAAAATACGCACTACAATGCAAGGGTACGACCGTTCTATTATGGCAATGAGTATTATCTTTTTGTAACCGAAACTTTTAACGACGTACGGTTGGTCGGAGCACCTCCATCAAACATTGGTAAGTTCGGCGGCGATACCGACAACTGGATGTGGCCCCGCCATACCGGCGACTTCTCGCTGTTTCGCATCTATGCGGGTAAGGATAACAAACCGGCCGATTATTCGCCCGACAACGTGCCCTATGTTCCGAAACGTCATCTGAATATTTCTCTGAAAGGTGCTGAAAAGGGCGATTTTACCTTTGTCTTCGGATATCCCGGAACAACGCAGGAGTACCTTCCCTCACATGCCATTGAAATGATTACCGGAACCGAAAATCCTCCGGCTATACGACTTCGCGGCAAGCGCCTCGACATCTTCGACCGTTACATGAATCAAAGCGATCTGGTAAGAATTCAGTATTCTGCCAAGCATGCAGGAGTTGCCAACTACTGGAAAAAGATGATCGGAGAAAACCGGGGCATCAAACGCCTGAATGCCATCGAGAAAAAACAAAAGCTCGAGCAAGGATTTATGGAATGGGCATCGGCCGACCCATTAAGAAACAGTAAGTACGGAAAACTTGTGCCTGAGTTTGAGGCACTCTATGCCCGCCTTTCCGGACTCAACGAAGATGAAACCTACCTCATTGAAGCCGCCCTTGGAGTAGAAGCCTTTCGCTTTGCCTATTCATTCAGTCGCCTTGTATCGGCTGCAGAAAATGCCTCCGGTAATCCGGAACAGGTGGGAAAAATTATTGAACAGCTTAAACAGACCGCCGACGGATATTATAAAAACTACCACATGCCTGTCGACCGGAGTGTTTTTGCCACCCTGATGCAGGACTGGTTCGAACACCAGGAAAGCGGAAGAATTCCGGTAGAACTTGTTCAGGCTTCCATTCCCTATGGAAGCAATTATGAAGCCTGGGCCAAAGATCTGTTCGACAACAGTATGTTTGCCGATCGGCAAAAGGTGAACGAACTGCTGAATGGATTTAAAACAAAAAAAGTGAAGAAGATTACATCCGATCCGGTCTATAAGCTGGCCTCGGGCGTGTATAATCACTATTTCAATCGTCTGCAGCCGGAACTTGCAATACTGAATGCGCACACCGACAGCCTGCAGCGGATTTATATGCAGGGACTTATGGAATTTCAGCCAAACCGGCGTTTCTATCCCGATGCCAATTCCACCCTCAGGGTAACCTACGGAAAAGTGGATGACTACTTTCCGAGGGATGCCGTTCACTACCGTCATTACACCACCCTCGAAGGAATAATGGAGAAGGAAGATCCGGATATCTACGATTATGTGGTTGAGCCTAAGCTGAAAGAACTTTTCCGCAATAAAGATTACGGAAGATATGCCGCACCCGACGGAACCATGCGCATCGCCTTTATTGCCAGTAACCATACAACGGGAGGAAATTCAGGAAGTCCGGTACTGGATGCCGACGGAAATCTCATTGGCGTTAATTTCGACCGGAACTGGGAAGGTACGATGAGCGACCTGATGTACGACCCCGATCAGTGCCGGAACATCAGCATCGATATCCGCTACTGTCTGTTTGTAATCGATAAGCTGGCAGGTGCCGGACACCTGGTGGATGAGATGACGCTGGTTAACTAGTTTTTACCGGCTGTATGGCCGGTCGTGGACCTGGTTCAGCGGTAAAGGGAATAACAATATGCATTCATGGCATTAAAGTGCCGGTACCCCGGATCTGCCGGGACTGCCGGCAGTTACCTCAGACCTATGAAGGCCTGGTTACAGCAGGCGATTAATCCGGATCATTCCCGGAAGCCGGGCCTGAACTCTGTGGCTCTGACAAACTTGTAACAACTTACCTATGAAACGACTGCTCGCCTTTCTGTTGATCATTTCTGCGGCTGCCGGCCTTCATGCCCAGTCTGCACATTCCGTTCACATGGAACAATCGGCTGCCTGGTCGGCAATGGGCAGACTTGGCGATTTGGAATACGACAGCATAAATCAATTCAGCGGCCGCATGGAACAGGCTGCTGCCAGAACTTCGCTGAACAAGCGGGTGTTTGGATATCATCCTTACTGGAGCGGCAGCTCCTGGGTAAATTACCGCTGGGATCTGCTTTCGGATTTGTGTTATTTTTCCTACGAGGTGGATCCTGCAACCGGCAATCCGATTACCACTCACGACTGGGAAACGGCAGCGGTTATCGATACTGCCCTGGCGCGGGGAGTGAAGGTACATTTATGCGTAACCCTCTTTTCGGGCCATGCAACCTTTTTCGGAAATCCCCAGGCAATGCAGAATCTTACCATGAACCTTATCGATAAGGTGCTTGAACGGGGAGCGCACGGGATAAACATCGATTTTGAAGCGGTGCCATCCTCTCAGAAACAGCCGATGACCGATTATATAACGTCGCTTGCCGGGGCTCTTCACGTTGCTGCTCCCGGTACTGAGCTGAGCATTGCTGCCCCGGCTGTTAACTGGAACAATACCTTCGATATGCAGGCGCTGGGTCCGGTGCTTGATCTCGTAATGATCATGGCTTACGATTACTATTGGGGAGGCAGCTCCATGGCGGGTCCGGTTTCCGGGCTGTGGCCAATGTCGGGAACCTTTCCTTACGGGGTGGCACGTTCTCTGACAAGTTACCAGGCTGCCGGAGTTAAACCGGATAAAATCCTGATTGGGGTGCCTTATTACGGAAGGGAATGGCCCGTAACCGCCAATACATTTCCGGCAAATACTACCGGAACAGGCTCCGCAGTGCTCTACCGCACCATAATGGCTGGCAGCAGCGGTAATTATTCACCGGAAAACCACTATTGGGATTACCGCAGCTACAATCCGTATTTCAGTTTCTTTACTACCCATTGGCGACAGTGTTTTTACGACGATGTGCGAAGTCTGGGAGTTAAGTACGATCTGGTGAACCGGCGTAACACAGCCGGAATTGGAATCTGGGCGCTGGGTTACGATAACGGCCGCAGCGAACTCTGGAACCTTATTGAAACAAAGTTTACCGGAACCCCCCTCGTGAAATGTGCCGATACCCTTGCTGATACCGGAGGACCATGGTTCAATTACGGTGCCGTTGAAGATTATACCGAAACGGTCACCGCATCCTGGCCCGGACCGCTGACCCTTTCGTTTGAAAGCCTGAGCCTTGAAACCGGATACGATTCGCTGTGGATTTACGACGGGGCAAACACTTCAGCGCCCCTGCTCCTGGCCCTTTCGGGGAATACAGTCCCCCCGGCAGTGCAAACAACTACCGAATCCTTTTCGCTCAGATTCAAATCCGACAACCAGACTAACTTTGCCGGCTATATTCTGCATTATGCATGTCCCACAGCCGGTATGTACGATTTTGAACCGGAAGAATATCTCCGTGTTTTTCCGAATCCGGCAACCGACTGGCTTTGCATCCAGACATTAGCAGAGAAACCGCGGAACCCGGTAATCCGAATTTTTAGCGCGGATGGCCGCCTTGTTGCCGGACCGCTTTTACCCGAAAGCTCTGAAACCTTTCTTTCCCTTTCGGGGTTAAATCCCGGGATTTACCTGCTCGTTTATTCTGCAAACAATTATTCTGCAACAACCCGCCTTGTAATTCAGTAAAAGCTCTCTTTCGTTCCCCTTGATTTTCACCGTTCTAAAATGACAGTAATACCTATGGAGGTGGCAAATTCAGGGTGTGTAAAAAATAATTACATATTAAATATTTGATTAATGTTGTACATGGCATTAATAACGGCTGTTTTGCTCATATTATATTTTGACAGTAAAATAATATCATTAAAAAGTAATAAAATTTATTGTTTTCTTGTCTTTGTTTTTATCTTTGCATGTTCAAAATTTCTTTAGCCTGCGGTATAAGCCGGTTAGTAAACTCCGTGCAGTATGAGGGGCCGGGCAGGATGGGGTGATTCAAGGGTAGAACTAAGATTTTTGAACCCGGGTACGACATCCTATACTTACTATTAATACATCGTTACTGCATTATGAGAGCATACAAATTGTTATTACAAGGCAAACCTTACAAAACCGGATTCAGGTTTTACGCTTTGGAAAAAGCGGTTGAATTTGATGTTAAGGGTTTTATTATGTATACCACAGACCGTGATGTTATAATTCATGCTGAAGGTGAGGAACAAAATCTTGATCATTTTGTGCAATGGTGCCGCAAGGGGATGTTGTGCTGCAAGGTCAGCCGTGCCGATGTTCAGGAAACTGTTCCAAAACAATACAATGATTTCAAGATTTCAACATAAGGCGATGGTATTGCTGGTGAATACCGGTGAAGCATCCCGAATCTAAATATCATTTATCAGCCGGTAAGTATTCGTTATTGAATTTCAGCTTTCCGATTTACCGGTAAAACTTTTTGTAATATCCTGCTTCACATAAAATACAAGGCAGGTCTGATCTGTCCCTTGTTCGAGAGAATGCTCAGTCCGGCAATGCCGTTACCGGCTATTGTCCCGACTTTTCAGACCGCAGGAATTTCACTTATCCCGTTTTCCGAATAAGGAAGAGCATTTAGCATTCTGGCGATTTTAGCTGCTTCTTCCTCACGCACGGCTTTCATAAGCCATTAGCCAGTTCGTTACGTATTGGTTCACCATCCCTGTTACCGAAATAATAGTGTCATGCATTCATCTGAGATTGTTACACCACCAAATGTTGAAGCTCCGGTTTACCTGTCCGGAGCAGCTCCGGGGCCTATGCCTGCCGAAAAACAGGATACGAAAGGATTCTTTAATTTGCCAGAACTTTTAATTCTATTCCCAACTAATACAACAAAGTATGAAACAAATCCACCTCCTGCACCTGTTTTTAGGTGCAATCTTCCTGATTATCATGCCATCATGGCTTTCAGGACAAACCTATCTTATAAACGAAAGCTTTGAGGAGTCTGTTCCCCCGCCCGGATGGACAAACAGCGGAACATATAAGGTAAACAGCAATCCCCGCACCGGTTCGGCCAGCCTGGGGTTTAACGGATACAACGATGCCATTTATACTCCTTCCGTTTCGCTGCCACAAACACTTGGCTTTTGGTACAAGCGGAGTACCAACACTTCCCATTGGGAACTTATTGTTGAGGTCTCAGCCGACGCTGCAACCTGGGTGACTTTGCAGGGTATATCCAATGCAACCACAGATTATCAGCAGTTTACAGCCGACATAAGCAGCTATTCCAATGTTTTTATCAGGCTGAGGGATGCCAGACAGGGATCCGGAGCCGAAGTCAGGTATGTGGATGATTTTACCATCACCCAGCGCCCTGCAGATCCTGAAATGATTGTTAATCCGTTAGTTTTAGATGGTTTCACCTATTCCGGTACAGGTCCTTCTCAGGAGCAGTCGTTCACTTTAACTGGTTTGGCTTTGCAGTCGGTGGTTACCATCCTTCCCCCCTCTGCTTTCGAGGTTTCGCTGTTGTCCGGAGCAGGTTTCACTGCTGCCAATCCACTTGAGCTTAACCCCGTTGCCGGGATGCTCCAACCTACAGAAATTTTTGTACGGATGAAACAGGGATTGCCTGCAGGTGCCGCCCAGGGGAGTATAATATGCACCTCCTCCGCCGCCGAACCGGCTTATGTTCAGTGCTTCGGAATGGTTACCATACCGGAGATTCCCGGGGCTCCGGTGGCTCTTCCGGCTACCGGAATTTCTCAATCCGGATTTACCGCCAACTGGCTCCCGGTACAGAATGCATCGGGTTATCTCCTGAATGTGTATACACAGAACATTCAAACCCCGCCATCGCTGGTGATTTCGGAATATGCGGAAGGGACAAGTTACCGGAAAGCCATTGAGATATACAACGGAACAGGGATGGATGTTGATCTTTCAGCATATAGTATCAAAAAGCAGTCGAACGGAGCAGGCAGCTTTTCCTCGGAACTGGCCTTGTCGGGACTTCTCACTGCCGGAGATACCTATGTTGTTGCCTATACCTCTGCTGCGTCGGGCGACTACATAACCGGCGACTTTGTGGATCTCTACAGCGGTTCATCAGCCATGTCTTTTAATGGCAACGATGCCATTGCCCTCTGCCTGAATGGTATCCCCGTGGATATAGTTGGAATCCCCGATCAGCCCGATCCCTACTGGGGTGCAGATGTAACCCTGGTAAGAAAGCCGGAGGTTATTATGCCCAACACGGACTGGGATCCGGGAAACTGGATATCGTTTGAAACCAACTACACCGGAAATCTGGGGGTACATACTGCATCATACACCAACCAGGTGGCAGAATACAACGATCTGCCGGTTGGGAATGCCGTTTCGTATCCTGTAACGGGGCTGCAAGCTGCCACCGGATACTACTATACCGTGAAGGCAACCAGTGCCGACGGCAACAGTGATCCTTCCAACAGAATTGAAGTCACAACACTGCTTCCTGTTTACGTTTCGGCTCAGCACGGCGACTGGGCTGCACCTGCTACCTGGCAGGGCGGTGAAGTTCCGGGACCTGTTAACAGCGTTCGTATCGCCCACGATGTTACAGTATATACCCAGGCCGGATGCGACCATCTTGAAGTAACGCCGGAAGGCTCCCTAACGGTTGTCCCACAGAGTTCGCTGATAGCATACGGTACAGGCGAAGGCTCCGTTTCCGTTATCCGGGATTTTTCCGGCGGATGGAACAGCTGGAACACGGGATGGCATATGATCGGAGCACCGGTTGCCGGACAGAATTTCATGGATTTTGCAACCTCCGGAGCAGGAAACGATTACGATCTTTACGGTTGGGACGAGTTGCATGGCCTCTGGATGAATGCAAAAGATGAGGGATTTGCCGGCTGGAACGGAAGCGAAAATTTTGAAACAGGACGAGGGTATCTGATTTCCTACGAACAAAATGAAGTTCAGAAAATATTTACCGGTACATTAGTTACAGGAGACCTTAGGGTTGAAGGTTTGGGTGTCGCCCAGGGCGGGGGATGGCATTTGCTGGGGAATCCGTACCCTTCGCCTATTGTATGGAACGATGGAAACTGGCAGCCCGGGGCCATTTCGGGTATTGCCAAGCTCTGGAATTCTGCAGCAGCATCCTACACCGATCTGCTTCCCGGCATGACCATCCCGCAAGGCTTTGGTTTTATGGTGCAATCGGCCGGCAACGGAGCTTCATTAACCATACCCGCAGCTTCACGAACACATAATACATCGCAGTGGATATATTCTGAAACAGGGAATGCAGTAAAACTGGCCGTCAGCGAAACCGATGGCGGCACCTCGCAGGTGGTATGGCTGCGCTCCGATCCGGATGCTGGCGCCGGTTACGATTTTATATACGATGCCCGGTTTGTGCAGGGGTATGCCCCTCTCTTCTATAGCCTTGCAGGGAATGAACGATTATCGGTAAATACGGTTCCTTCCTTCGGTTCCGGCACTGCATTCAATCTTGGTTTTGTTAAAAACGCCGCAACCGGCTATACCCTTGAATTGCTGCATGCTCCCGAAGGCTACACCGTTTTCATGACCGACCATTTACTTCAAAAAACCATCAACCTGAGTTCTTCAGAAACGTATCGTTTCGAGTCCGCCGAAGCCGATGATCCCGGCCGGTTTACTATCTTTTTCGGTACAGTTGGCCTTGACCCCGATCCCGAATCACCAATCCCGTCGGTTTCCGTTTCCGGAAACATCATCCATATCAGCAGTGCAGAACACTTTTCATGGCTGGAGCTTCACAGCACCGACGGACGTTTGATTACACGGCTTAAAATCGGAAAAGGCAACATTCATATTCCTTATGGGAATTTTCCTGCCGGAATGTATATTCTGAGCATTTCCGATTCCAAACGTGTTTTAAGGTATAAACTGATTCTGAATTAACCGGATTTGTCGCCGGAAGTCTTTTTTCTGTAAGTCCGTAAGGGCCGCTAAACCCTTACGGCTGCCCGATGATAACCCGGATTGCATTACTAACATCGCGCATTCTTTTCTAATAAAACATTTAAAACATCACGAATATGAAAAAATGGATAGTACATTTTTGCTTTGCAGCATCACTCAGCTTGTCTTTTTCGCATCCCGTTTCAGGTTTTGCACAATCGGTACCACCTCCGCCCCCCGATCACGGTCAAACGGGTAATCAGGCGGGCGGGAGCGCTCCCCTGGGTCCTGCACTCCCATTTACTCTTCTTTTGTTCGGAGTCTACGGTGCAAAAAAAGTATACGAATTTCAGCGAAATGCAAATGATTAGTTCATAACAGTATTACTGCCCTTGGACTTCTCAGCTTAAGGGCGGTAAAAACGACAGCTTCAGAGCCTCATTCCGCTTTTCTCAAAACGGAATGAGGCTCAGTTTTTATATCCTAAAAATGTTCCCGGTTTGTAATGCCTTCGAAAAGCCTTCCAGAGCACGCCAGTCAGCGGTTTTCTGAAAATTGACTGAGAATCAGAGGCCTTTGTGGTTCTACTGCATCAGGCATCGCCATTCTTACTTTTTTACAATTTGAATTAATTTTTATTGACAATCCCCGGTTACTTAGTGATAATTTAGATATAAAGCAATATATCCGCATTGATTTGGATTTAGTAACTGCTGGTGAAAATATGGCCTGCAGATAGAATAATTACGCTTGCTATTATTAGTAATCGCTTCACTATTAAATTGTTAAGCGAAGATTCATACATTAAAACTTTTCTGTTATGAGAAAGTTTACCCTTTTAGTTGCTCTGATCATCCTGTCGGGCTGCCTGTATGCACAGTTTAGCGGAGGGGACGGAACTCCCGGTAATCCTTACAGAATTTCCTCGGCCGACGACCTCAACAACATCCGCACCAGCATGAACGGATATTTCGTTCAGACAGCCGACATTGATATTTCCGGTTTTTCCAACTGGGAGCCCATAGGAGGTGCAGGCAGCAGCCAGGCCTTTACGGGAAATTACGACGGTAAAGGATTTGAAATTACCGGCTTGCGCATCAACAGACCCGGAACACCCGCCGTGGGTCTGTTTGGAATTATTGGAGAAGGAACCGTACAAAATCCGGTTGTAATCCGTAATGTAAGACTAAAGAATATAAATGTTACAGGAGGCGTGGGTACAGGAGCCCTTTCCGGCACCGTGCAGGGAAATGTTTATACCCTGATCGAGGGTTGCTCGGTGGAAGGGGAAACGGGAGCCCGCTCGGTAACCGGCGATGGCTTTACGGGCGGACTATCCGGTTGCAACACAAGTGCCGGAAATTCTCCGGGCGGAGGCAATAATCCGATGATTATAAAATGCTCTGCCAATGTGGATGTATATTATTCGGGTGCCCAGCCATCCGGTCAGAACCGCGCTGCTATGTTTGGCGGACTGGCGGGATGTAATCGCAAGGGTATCATCCTCGATTCATATTCCCGGGGCAAGGTTACCGCCATCAAAAACGGTTCATGGGAAGTGGCCTATGCCGGCGGACTGGTAGGTTGCACCGGAAGTAACGGAATAATCGACCGATGCTTTTCAACGGGATTTATCGCTGCAAGCGGAGCCGTTTATACCGGCGGACTGGCGGGTAGCATGGAGGATGAATCCGGACACAAAGGTTCCGTTACACACGCATTCTGGGATACTCAAACGTCGGGAAAATCTACATCGCCCGGAGGTACGGGACTTACAACCGTTCAGATGCAGTCGGAAGACAGCTTTATAGGGTTTGATTTCAGTATGAACTGGATATTTTCTCCGGGTGTCAACAACGATTACCCTTTACTCAGACCCGTTTTGAGCAGTACTTTCAACACCTGGAAAGGACAACTGTCCTCTGTCTGGACCATGCCGGCCAACTGGAGCATGGGCAGGGTGCCAGGGAAGCAGGATATGATTGTAATTCCGGGAGGTAGTTCGTTTTATCCTGAAATAAGCACCATTCTGGACGGGCAGGCTGTTCCCCAAAGCCTGGCAATATCCGGAGAAGGATACCTTACCGTTAATCCCGGCGGCAGCCTCCGGGTACAGGGCCCGGTTCTTAACGACAACGGCATTCACGGCCTTATCCTGAATTCCGATAACAGCGGAACGGGAATTATTTCAGGTCACAACGATTTTCTCGAGGCTACTATAAACCTTACCATTGAAGCTGCAGCCTGGGATATGCCTGGTAAAGGCTGGCATCTGCTGTCGTCTCCCGTCGAAGCTCAGTCAATAGATGGGGACTGGACCCCCGACGGAGAAGGTAACGACTTTAAGTTTTTTGCTTTTGATGGTAATCAACCCTCAACTTGCTGGCTCGATGCACGGAACCCTGAGTATCAGATTTCTTCGTTCAGACCCGGAACCGGATATCTGGTTGCCTACCAGTCGGCCGGCGTCCACAGCTTCAGCGGTACCCTGAACAGTTCTGCCATAGCGCTGCAGAGTCTTGGTCGCAGCAGCACGGGTATATATCCCGGTTTTCACCTTGCCGGGAATCCGTTCATGAGCCCCATCGACTGGAACAGCGGCTCATGGATTAAAGAGAATATTTCATCGTCGGCAGTATATCTGTGGAATTCGGAGAGCGCCAGCTACCTGACTCTCACCGAAACCGGTGGTATAATTCCACCGATGAATGGTTTTATGGTGTATACGTCCGGCAACGGTCAGCTGACAATACCTCCCGACGCATGCATCGGCGATAAATCCGCGGGCTTGAAAGATAATAATGACTTTCTTCTTCTGAAGGTCACCGATCAGGATGCCGGTACATCTCAGACCAGCATAGTCCGTTTTGATAATCATGCTACGGAAGGTTTTGATATGGAGTACGATGCACACTTTCTTCCCGGCTATGCGCCTATGTTTTATTCCCGCTCCTGGGATGCATTCCTGGCTCTGAATACTCTTCCTTCCATCAATGAGATGCTTTACATTCCGTTTGGATTTGTAAAGAACGGCTCCAGCCTGTATACTATAGAACTGGCAAAAACGATCCCCGGTGCCAATGTTTACCTCACCGACTTAAAAACCAATAAAGTTACTCAGCTGAGCAAGTTGCCCGTTTACTCATTCATGGCCGATGATGGCGACGATCCCGACCGCTTCCTGCTTCACTTTGGAACCCTCGGTACAGGCGATGATAATCCCCTTGAAAGCGTAAGCGTTTATGCATACAATGGTGTAATCCGCCTGAGCGGTCTTCCAGCCGGGGCAGATATTTCACTTGCCGGAATTATGGGTAACGTAATCCGGCAAACGAGTTGTAAAAGACAGGATTCGCTTGATATAGATGCCACAGGATTGCCTCGCGGGATTTATGTGGTGATGGTTAGAAGTGAAGGAAAAATCAGCAGCACCAAAATTGTATTGTAAAAAAAATACGTTGATTTAAGCCGGTACCTCCGGGTACGGCAATTTTGCCCGTCGCAGTTGCGATAAAAACGGAGAATGATCTCTCCTCCGGTTCAACCCGAGAATAACCGGAATCGAAAGATGCCCGTCAGATATCTGATCGGGCATCTTCACATTATATTGAAAATAAATGGTTTGTGCGTCTTTGCGCCAGAAGATTACATTTTACCGTCGATGTATTCGGTAAGTTTCCCGAGCATGTTTACGTAGCTGCCGAATTCGTTGTCGTACCAACCGAATATTTTGGCATGGCAAACGGGGATCATAACATCCTGATTCAGTTCGATGCCGAAGTTTTTCAGCAGGCCGGGGTTCAGAGCCATGAATCCGGTGCGTGTGTGGGTTTCAACGCCTTCAATAACCACGGCGGCACGGCGCCCGATGATATCGGCCGATACGTTTTGCTCCTCGCTGAATTCCAGCATCCCGGCCAGCGGTCCCTCGGCTGCCTGAGCGTAAATTTCGTTCAGGAATTCGCGGGTGACAATGGGATCTCCAATTTCGTTGAGAGGCGAATGAAACGTAATGTTGAGAATGATCAGACTGGCGGTGTTGTTGGGGATACGTACCGAGTCGGCCATAAAACCGATCTTCTGAACCTGTGGAATAATCTTTTCAAGAGCCTTGGCTGCCCCGGTGGATGTAATAATAATGTTGTTAAAAACGGAGCGGCTCTTCCTGAGGTCGCTGCTTCCGGTCTTTGGCACGGTGTCGAGTATGCTCTGCGTACTGGTGCTGGCATGTATGGTCGACATGCTGGCAGTCAGAATGTCGGAAGTTTCCGGCGTTTCGAGCAGCGGCTTTATCATATGCGATAGCCCGGTTGTTGTACAACTGGCCGCTGAAATTATGTGATGCTTTCTTACGTCGAAATCCAGGTGATTGATGCCGTAAACCATGATGGAAGAATCGCCCGGCATCTTTTGGGTGGAATCTTTGATTTTAAAGGGTGCACTGGCTATTACTTTTTCGGCTCCTGCTTCCAGATGCCCGCGCAGACTCCCTTTAGCATTATCGGCAGGAACGGTGGGATCCAGAAAGGCTCCCGTACAATCCACCACCAGCCTTACGTTGTGTGCAGACCAGTTGATTTCGCGGGGATTGCGTGCATTCTGCAGAAATTGTACCGGAACGCCGTCGATGGATACCAGGTTAATAGCTGAGTCGAGGATTTTTATCTCACATTTTTTGCCCGAATGTCCGTAGAGAAAATTGCTCAGCGATCCATAGGTCGAATCATTCTGAATGTTGTGAAGCAGTGCTTCCAGATTTTTACCCACTCCGCGGCCTACATTCACCACAATACCACCAAAGTGCTTGTTCATGATGTGGTTCCACAAGGTTAGCTTTCCAATGCGCCCGGCTCCGTTAATGCCGAGAATGTTCTTTCCGTTGATCTTTTCCATGGCAGGAGGGTTGTTTTTTACAGGATATCAGAAAAAAATAATGTGTCTTTTCGTTCCTGTTGTTATTATCAGCTGTAATGAATGAATTCAAACCTATACTAAAACGGTACAAAGATTAGAAAAGTTTTAGGATTGGGGAAGCTTTCCCTGATATCATTTTTTCATCCCGATACCTTCCTCAGTTATCTTTCTTTCAAAAACGGCTCAATTCGCTGTAAATATGCTCCTTGGGTCATACTTCATGCTGTAACCTGCAATTTTCGCTTTCTGGAAGCAAGGTGTTAAAACCGGATATTATCCCAATTCGGCGAGCTTAACCGGGTAATTGCCTGCATATATGTTTCCCAGATTCCCGTCGATGGCTATTTTGTCACCTGGTTTCAGCGTCCGGCCATTAATCGAGCATATCTTTTCCTTTTCGTTTACGATGAGGTCGGAGCAGTTAACCACACAGGTTTTATCAAGTCTGACTGCTGTAACTGCCGCATGGGATGTGGCACCTCCCCTGGCAGTAATAAGACCGTCGCACGCGAAGATCATTCCTATGTCGTCGGGAACGGTGTCGGGCCGCACCAGAATCTTGTTGTCTGACAGGTCGGCATAGCGTTCCAGATCGTGCATATCGAAGGTAAGTATGCCGTTCATAACACCCTTGCCCAGGCCAATACCCCTTCCCAGCAAGTCGAGTTCGCTTGGCTTGCAGTTGAAAACAAAACTCAAATCCGGCTTACGGATTTCCTGGTCGCGGGTCTGAAGGATGTAAAGATCGTCCGGATTTTCGCTTTCAAAGGTGAACTCTATCTCCTGATGACTGAACCCGTGGGTTTCGGTAAGTTCTTCGGTTATTTTAAGGAGCTTTTCATAGATTTCCGGAAAGCCCAGTTGCAGCGATACCCCTTTCTCACCAAACAGCTTTTTGCGCTGCCGCTCGGTAACCGGCCAGGGATGTACGAGTCCTGCAACAATGTCCTCTCCCTGACTGCACAGGGTGAAGTCGCCGTAAAGCTGTATGCCCGGCTGTTCCAGGTCGGGGGCATGCGTAAACAGCACTCCTGTTCCCGAAGTCCGGTGTAAATTGCCCAGCACCATTTTCTGAACGATAACGGCAGTACCCCATTCGTCGGCAATCTGAAGGTACTCGCGGTAGACTTTGGCCCGCTCGCTGTCCCATGATTTTAAAACGTTGAATATTACCTGGTTCAACTGTTCATAGGGCTCGTCTTTGAAATGTATGTTGTGGCTGTGCAAAATCTCTTTGTACGCAAAAGCGATCTCACGCATCTGAGCAGGGCTGAAGTCTATCTTCTGGCTGATACCGTAACGGGTTTTGAAGTCGATCATCACCTGGTCGAATTCGTCGCGGGTTACCCCGAAGGCCATCCCCCACGATTGCAGAAAACGGCGGTAACAGTCCCATGATGTCCATCCAAAATTGAATTTCTTGCTTAAAGCTTCCACAATTTCGTCGTTGAGACCGACATTCAGGTAGGTGTTCATGGCTCCGGGCATAGAAATGGCCGTTCCCGAACGCACCGATAACAACAAAGGATTATCGGGATTGCCAAATTGCTGACCGGTTACTTTTTCCAGATTGGAAATCTGCCGTTTGAGCATCAGATCCAGCTCTTTTTCGATGTACGGATTCTGCAGGATTGCTTCCCGGCGACGGAAAATTTCGGTAGTCAGTACGAATCCCGGTGGGATGGGAAAACCGAGCAGAGATAGCTTTTTCAGAAAGTAAGCTTTAGATCCCAGAAAGATCTGATTATCCATCTCCGGCGATTCACGATTTAAAGGTGAAATCACCAGATCGGTGTTGTACGACATGATACTGCGTATGGTCTCTTCGGGATAATTATCAACCATTTGCCGGAACGAGCCAAGAATACGGACCAGGAAGTTGTCGAGACTCTGCACCAGAAACGCGCTCGAAAGCATCTCGCGGTAGAACTGCTCCGACTGTTTCATGATGAAATGTTTGCCGGTACTTTCGTCCTTCGATTCACGGGGATGCAGCTGGGGAATCACTACCCTGAGCTGACTGTCGTAGATGCGAAGGAAGTATTTGCTGATGATTTCACGTACGCTCGACAGCATAAACTGAAGGATGTTGATGTACTGCCCTACCGAAAAACTTGCAGAATTGAGGCTGAAGCGAAACATCTTAAGATTGGAGTTGAACCCCTGGTCACTGATGCCGTCGAGTTCAAGTCCCTGACGGAACAATTCGAGAACCACATGGATGCGTCTGAGCGTTTTTGCCGTGATATAGTCGAGGTTGATACTGGCAATCAGCTGATCCATCAGATGAGCAGCCACCTTTTCGAGACGGAAGGTAAGCCCCATGGCTTCAAACTTCGGCTCCCGGTATTTGCCGTACATACTTGGTATGCCTATGGCTATGTGGCGCTTATGGTAAATATCTTCCCAGCCTTCGGTCTTCTCATCACTCATTATAATGGTATTCAGCTGGCGCATAAAGATGTACACCTGCCTTAAAGCCCTGTCGGGATAGGATTTTTCAAGCAGCTGCAGCAATCCTTCAATATCGTTGCTGTTGAAGAAACTGAACTTGCGCATCAGAACACCCAGATTTACGGTATTGAAGGAGTATTTTTCGCGCAGCAGCTCCAGCAGCCGGAAGACGTACATCAGCCGCTGCCGGTCGATGCTGTTGTCGCCGGGCAGGCTGTTGATGTTTTTTCGGATCTTCTCTGCCGGAAGTGTCATGAGGGTTTCAGGCATCACATTGAACGATTCACAAAGCTTGTGCATCAGTCCGTTGATGCCTGTAAACCAGCGCGATTCCACCGACAGGCTGAGCTCCACATCGCGCGGAAGCAAGCCCTTCAGATGTTCGCTGTTGCCGTCGTACCAGTAGCGGATAATGCTTCGCGTCAGATCAATGTGGGTGTTGTTGCTTTCTGTGTGTATCTGCTTCCGCAGAAAGTGGATAAGGCGGTCGTTGCGGTGCGACAGCTCATCCATGGCAGTTGTCACTTCCCTTAGCTCCCCTTCGGCTCCAATTTCGTTGAAGTACACCGGAAACAGCCTGGCAAGCTGCTTGATGTGCTTGAAAATAGGCCGTATGTCGGAATTCAGGAGAGCAGTAACATCCCGCTGAAACAAATCGGTATCCGAAACAAAAACTCCTCCCAGGCGCAGGTGTATGATCAGTGCCGAGAGCAGGTCGCGGAAGGTGAGGGGGGAGTATTCAATCAGTTCCATCCATACCCGGATGTTCTTTATGTGGTTCTCATCTACCCGCAGCTGCCAGTCGTCGCTGACAAAAACAAGTCCCGGAGGTGTAAAACCGTAACGGATTAGAAGTTTCTCGAAGTGATGAATGTGGCGATCGTTTTCGGTACGGAAGATCTCTTTTCCAAGAGTAAGTATGCAGTCGAGTACAGTTCCGGGGTTGCTGGTTTTCAGTTCGTTGAACAGTCTGAAGATGTTGTCAAGAAACCCGAAAACCTCATCGCTCGAGAGCTCACTCTTGATATCGCGGAGCAGGTTGTTGAAATCGCGCAGCAGCAACTCCTTCTGGTTCTGCATTCCTTCGAGGTGAAGCAAAAAGAGCAGGAAGAAAAATTTCTCATGAAACTGCTCAAAATCGTGGTGCAGCTGACGGATGTGAAGTGCGATCTCGTTAAATCCGGGAATTGTTAACAGGCTTTCGGTATCTCTGGCTTCTTCAATGTCTCTGATAATCTTTTCAAACCATGGTTTCCCGATGGAATTGATGCGCTGCCGGCTCCCGGCCGAAAACATCTTCCTGCGTTCCGTCAGCCATTCTTCAACCCGCGTATTGTCTCTCCAATAAACGGCATTGGCAATCAGTGTCTTGCGGAGCAGATTATATGCCGTCTCTTCAAGGTGCTCAGGCCAGTCCGAGCGCAGGAATACCCGCTGAAGAAAAGTGGAATTGGCAATCAGCGCCGGCATCGCCTGTTCGGGCAAAGAATCTAGAATGGCGATTATACGCTGAAGGGCATCTGCATGAGGCCCGGAATCCTGCAGCAGCTTTTCCCCGAATTCAAGCAGTGTATGAATAGTATCTTCTACCAGCTCAGGCATGGATGTCCTTTCCAGTATTCCTTCGTAAAGATCGAGAATTACCTCCCAGGCAAAGGACGATTCGGCATGCTTTTCATAAAACCAGAAATCGCCAAGCGAGATACTCCGGAGCTGCCCGGTTACATACCCGCTGTTCGAAAAGGGGTGATTGTATTCCGTAAGGCATTCCCAGGCACGGGTGTGTATGCTGTAGTAACTTTTCGAAAGTTCATGAAACCGAAGATGCTTTTCAGGGATCTCTATCTTGTCTGTCTTCGTTTCCCGGAGGTTGGCTGCCAGGGCATCCGATTTCAGGGCTTGACGCTCATTCATATCCTGCTATTTTGTTGCTAAATTAAGCCAATTTGTTATACCCGGCAGACCCGTGCCCGCCATTTTGTTGTGTGCAATTCAAGGATCTGACCGATAACTGCATCAGGCAACCAGAATCCCCTGAAGCCTGACTTTATGCTTTTTGCTGATGCCGGCTCTTCAGAACGCGTGGAGTGGCTGCTGCAGGTAAACTTTTAACGGTTTCATCTGTTTAGGGTTTGCCGGACTTATAGTACTTATATAATTTGTATTTCCTGTACTTCGCTTCATGAAAAAAAAACTGGACTTAACCAGAATAAAGCTTAGCCGTCAGCGCGAAATTGCACCGGGCGTTTTTCTGATGTCGTTCCCCCGCCCCTGGGATTTTACAGCCGGACAGGTTATAGGAATCAGCTCGGGACACGGACTTGAAGCCAGACTATACAGTATCGCCAGCGGTGAGCTCGACGATGAGGTAGATATCCTCTACAGCCTTAACCCGGAAGGAAAATTAACCCCATGGCTTTCTGCACTTAATACAGCCGATTCCATCCATATCAGCGAGCCTTTTGGCTCTTTCACCTGTGGAGGTAAAGATGCCTGGTGGATTGCCTCCGGTACGGGAATAGCCCCTTTCAGGTCTATGTTCCTTACAGGGCTTACAAAAGGCAAGAAGCTGCTGCACGGAGGCCGCGACCTGAGCTCTTTCTATTTCAACGAACAGTTTTTACCGGTACTGGGCAACAGATACGTGCGCTGCTGTTCGCGTGAAGAGGCTCCGGGCATCTATGGAGGACGCCTGACCCGGTATCTTATGGAGCAAACGGATATGCCCCCGCATGAAAAGTATTACCTTTGCGGCTCCGCCGAAATGGTGGTGGATGTACGCGATATCCTGCTCACGAAAGGAATTCCGTTCAACAATATTATTTCTGAGATTTATTTCTGATTCAGCATGCAAAAGGAACCCCTTTTCGGGAAAACACTCGACGAACTGAAAGCAATAGCGCAGCAGCTCGGTCTCCCTGCCTATACCGGCGGTCAGATCGCCTACTGGCTTTATAAAACCGATGTGGTTTCGTTTGATGAAATGAGCAATATTTCGAAGAAAACACGAGCGCTTCTTGCCGAGAACTACGAGCCAGGCGTTCAGGATCCTGTGAAAGTCAATACTTCGGCAGATGGTACTAAGAAATACCTTTTTTCGGGAGGAGCCGGAAAGTTCATAGAAGCAGCATATATCCCCGACGGCAAACGGCATACACTGTGTGTTTCGTCACAGGTCGGATGCAAAATGGGTTGCCTCTTCTGCATGACCGGAAAACAAGGTTTTCAGGGTCAGCTGAGTGCCGGTGAAATTCTGAACCAGCTGCGCAGCATCCCCGAGCGGAAACTCATGACCAATATCGTTTATATGGGTATGGGTGAGCCTTTCGACAACCTGCCGAATGTGATGAAAAGTCTGGAAATTCTCACCGCTGAGTACGGATTTGCCATCAGTGTGCGTAAGGTTACGGTTTCAACCATAGGAATTATACCAGCAATGCGCGAATTTCTGGAAAAAAGCAAATGCAACCTGGCTGTGAGTCTGCATACCCCCTTCGAGGACGAACGCCGCCGCCTGATGCCCATTCAGAATGTCTATCCCCTGAAAGATGTAATCGAAACCATACGCGAATTCGATATCGGAAAATATCGCCGGGTATCCTTTGAATACATTTTGTTTAAAGGTGTCAACGACACGCGCCGCCATGTGAATGAGCTGGCCCGCCTGCTCAATAAAGTCAGGAGCCGCATCAACCTCATCCGTTTCCACGAAATCCCCGGAACCCCGTTGCAGTGCTCCGATGAGGCAGCCATCCTCGACTTCCAGCAGGCACTTAACGATAAGGGTATAGTAACCACACTGAGGGCTTCACGGGGGCAGGATATAGAAGCCGCCTGCGGACTTTTATCAACAAAGGAGCTGGTGAAAGCTCAAAAAGACGATTTTTAATACAATAACCGGATCAGGTTAATGACCTCCCGGCATACCAAAGACTGCAATCAGCCGAAGCTGCCGTTTGCGAGTCTGGTGTACCTGCAAATTATAAACTGTTTGAAAACTCTGTAGTACCTTAACTGATGCATGACTTAACAACCGGCAAACCGGCCGGGCTGATCTTTAAATTTGCAACACCCATGCTGCTGGGAAATATCTTCCAGCAGCTCTACAACGTTGCCGACAGCATTATTGTCGGCCGTTACCTGGGGAAGGAAGCCCTGGCTGCTGTGGGAGCCTCCTTTCCTCTGATTTTTATGCTGGTCTCCTTTATCATCGGCGTGTCTACCGGCAGCACCATCATCATAGCACAGTACTTCGGAGCCAAAGACCTTGCGAAAGTAAAAAAGGCCATCGATACCATGAACATCTTCCTGTTTTTTGCCGCCATTGTTGTCGGCATTATCGGCATAGCTTTCAGCGCACCGATTTTCAGGATGATACGTCTTCCCGAAGAGGTAATACCGCAGGCCTCTCTCTATATGAGCGTCTACCTTTCGGGAATTCTCTTCTTTTTCGGTTTCAACGGCACCAGCGCCGTCCTCCGCGGACTCGGGGATTCGAAAACTCCGCTCTACTTCCTGATTATCTCAACCGTTACCAATATCTTTTTTGACCTGCTTTTTGTGGTCGTCTTCAAGTGGGGGATCGCCGGTGCTGCCGCTGCTACCGTGCTGTCACAGGCAGGTGCTTTTATAACCCTCGTTCTGTATCTCAACCGCCGTCATCCGGTAATCAATCTGTCGTGGCGAAAAATGGAATGGGACCGGGAAATCTTCAGGACCGGTATTCGCATCGGTGTGCCTACCGGTTTTCAGCAGACGTTTGTCTCGCTGGGAATGCTCGCCCTGCTCAGGATTGTGAACGACTTCGGTACCGATGCAGTAGCTGCCTACAGCGTTGCCGGACGCATCGATAACCTTGCCGGCCTGCCTGCCATGAACTTCGGAGCAGCATTGTCGACCTATACGGGTCAGAACATCGGAGCGGGTAAACTTAAAAGGGTAGGGCAGGGCCTCAGAGTTACGCTGCAGATGTCGGGACTGCTGGCCGTGGTTTCCTCGGTACTTATCATGATATTCAGGGAGCCACTGATGACGCTCTTTACAACGGATCCGGGCGTAATAGAGATTGGAGCCCGTTACCTGCTTATAGTCAGCGGTTTTTATCTTCTTTTCTCGGGTATGTTTGTTGTTGGCGGTGTGATGCGCGGTGCCGGCGATACTCTGATCCCAATGTTTATCACCCTCTTTTCACTCTGGCTGGTGCGTATTCCCCTGGCTGCTGTATTATCAAAACATATGGGAATCGATGGTATCTGGTGGGCAATTCCCATCGCCTGGTTTATGGGACTCGTACTTTCCTACCTCTATTACCTTACGGGAAGGTGGAAACTGAAATCGGTTGTCCGGAATCCTGAAGTTGTAAAAGTTAAAGCCGGTGAGGAAACGGGTGCACGACACGGATGGTTTCACCTTTTTCGCCGCCGTCCATAATCCGCTATTCCGTAAAAGGCAGGTATTCGTACCTCAGCCGGTAATGCTGACCGGGAGTAAACTGCCTGGGTTCCGACCTGACTTCCGACATCCGATTTCTGCCGTCGGTATCAAACGCCCGGGTTATTTCGGTTAGCGGATTGCCGGCTTCGTCCTCTTCTTTATACCGGATATTATTTCCGTTGGCGTCGTATTCCAGTATGGAAATTGTTTTACCCCTGACCGTCTCCTCCTCAATTTTCACGGGTCGTCCGCCCTCGCCTGTGGTAGTGATGCTCCTGGCAATCAGATTCCCCCTGTGATCGTACCTTTTTTCGAGGGTCACGTTGCCTGCTTCATCAAATTCGGTTACGATGCGCGTGCGCTCGTCACCACTGTTGCGAATTTCAACGGAAGATTCGGGATGCTCCGCTTCGCCGTAAGTAAACGTGCGCTCCAGCTCCTTGTTGCCAAACGAGTCGTACTCCTCTTCACGTACCAGTCTGCCGTTTTCATAGAAACGAAGAAGCTTCTCCATCTCATCGCCATCGCTGTCGTACGAAATTTTTGAGATCAGATTGTCTGCTTCATACATATATTTAATCTCATCGGGGTCGCCTTCCAGGTAATGTCTCCATTCTCTGATGATCACACCCTCGCCGTTGAATTCGCGCGTGGTACGCTCGGCAACCTCCCCGCCAATCTCCAGGATTTCTTCCACAGGTCTGCCATTTTCATAACGCGTCAAAATCCGCTCCTCCGGTTCATCGTCGCCGTGTATGGTCAGGCGCTCCGTCTCATTCCCGTCAGTATCCATGGTTACTTTGCTGATAAGTATCTCTTCCCCTTCTTCCCCGGGCAGTATCAGATTTGTCCGGTACAGATTTATCTCCCTGAATTTCTCTTTCATGGCAGGTGTTTTGAGTTTGATGGATTATTTTGCAAATAAACGCAAAACCCGTCAAACGGAGAAAGCTATTTTCCCGGACTCCGTTTTTCGCAGGCGAAATGATGCGAGGCCTATGCCGGGCTTGCCGTCGATTGCGTATCAGGCTGCAAAATTCCCGTTTCTTTTTGTAATTACAGGACTTCAACCGGCTTTCATATAGTTTCTATATGCATTAGTAAGCTTTCTGCAAGGAATTGTAATGCTTCTACCTCCGTTTGTATGTGTTCTATCAAGAATTGTAATGCTTCTGCCTCCATTTGTATGTGTTCTGCAAAGAAATGTTAGGCTTTTATCTGCATTTGTATGCCTTCTACAGGAAAAAGCAATGTTATAACCTTAGCAAAGCATCAGTGTGTTTATTTTTGTCTTCCATTTTTTCACATCTGCCTTACCGGCGTAACGATTTCATCCCGTATTCTGAAAATTTACCGGGATTGCAAAAGCATATCCCGGAATACTTCCGTACACGAAATTCAATCCAGCTATCCAATTCTGACCTACGACTTATGCGCTGAATCAATATGTTATTCCCTGTAATTTGAGAAATTGGGTTAATTTTGCGGCAATTTTCCGGTATACTGCTTTGTATTCAACAAAAATAACCGACCATGAAAAAGATTTTATTGACCTTAATTTCGGCATTACTGATGATGACAGGTTGTGTGAACAATGAAACGATTCGTTATCCTGAAACAAGGATGACCGATACGGTGGATACTTATTTCGGAACCGAAGTTCCGGATCCTTACCGTTGGCTCGAAAACGATACTTCTGCAGAAACGGAAGCCTGGGTTACAGCCCAGAATGAGGTTACCAATGCTTATCTGGCAAAGATTCCATATCGTGAACAGATACGGGAAAGGCTTACGGAGCTGTGGAACTATCCCCGTTACGGCGTTCCCTTCCATAAAGGCAACTATTATTTCTTCTTTAAAAACGACGGAATCCAGAATCAGAGTATTCTTTATATCCAGGACTCCCTTACCGGTGAACCAAGGGTATTTCTGGATCCTAACAAGCTTTCCGACGACGGAACCACTTCACTGGGAACCTACTCCGTATCCAAAGACGGAAAGTATTTTGCCTTTGCGATTTCTAAAGCTGGCTCGGACTGGAACGAAATTTACGTGAAGGAAACCGCGACCGGAGAACAGCTCAGCGATAAACTGGAATGGGTTAAGTTCTCGGGAATTTCATGGAAAGGCGAAGGATTCTACTACAGCCGCTACGACAAACCCAGAGGTGGAGGTGAGCTTTCTTCAAAAAATGAGTATCATAAGGTGTACTACCACAAAATCGGCGATCCTCAGGACAAGGACGTGCTGGTTTATGAGAACCCCGGCCACCCTCTTCGCAACGTAGGTGCTTATACCACGGAGGATGAGCAGTTTCTGGTACTTCAGGAAACAGAAAGTACAAGCGGAAATACGCTTTATATCAAAGATCTTTCGAAACCGGCCTCTGCATTTGTGAAAATTGCCGAAGGATTCCGGTACGATTATTACGTCGTCAGTAACGAGGGTACTACCTTTATGATTCGCACCAACGACGGAGCCCCGCGTTATCGTCTGGTAGGCGTCGACCTTAAGAATCCTGCCCCCTCGGCCTGGAAAACCATCATCCCTGAAAAGGAGGAAGTACTCGAAAGCGCGGAATTCGCCGGCGGGAAAATTATCGCCCAGTACATTCAGCATGCAGCCAGCAAGGCATTCGTTCATAATCCCGACGGCACCCTGCTGCACGAACTCGACCTCCCGGGTATAGGTACGCTTAACGGTTTCAACGGCAACCGCGACGAATCTCAGGCATTCTTCGGTTTCACCTCGTTTACGTTCCCCTCAACGGTGTATACTTACGACATCCTGAAAAACGAATCGGAAGTTCTTTATCCTGCCGGCATCAACTTCGATGCAACGCAGTTTGAAGTTGAGCAGGTGTTTTATACCAGCAAGGACGGTACGCAGGTACCCATGTTCCTCGTTCACAAAAACGGCATGGTACCCGACGGTAATAATCCCGTTTACCTTTATGGTTATGGCGGTTTCAATGTAAGCATTACCCCTTCGTTCAGTGTCAGCCGTCTGGTTTTCCTTGAGCAGGGCGGTGTTATCGCCATTGCAAACATCCGCGGAGGCGGCGAATACGGTGAAGACTGGCACAGAGCCGGAACAAAACTGTTGAAGCAGAACGTTTTCGACGATTTCATCGCTGCTGCCGAATACCTGGTGGAGAAGAATTATACCAATCCGGCAAAGATTGCCATCGCCGGAGGCTCAAATGGCGGACTCCTGGTGGGAGCCTGCATGACCCAGCGTCCCGATCTGTTTGCCGTTGCCCTGCCTGCCGTAGGTGTAATGGATATGCTCCGGTTCCATAAGTTTACCATTGGATGGGCATGGACCGACGATTACGGCTCGAGCGAGGATTCTACGCAGTTTCATTATCTGCTGGGCTACTCACCCCTGCACAACCTGAAGCCCGGTACCTGCTACCCCGCTACCCTGGTTACCACTGCCGACCACGACGACCGCGTAGTACCGGCCCACTCGTTCAAGTTTGCCGCTACCCTGCAGAAACACCAGTCGTGCAACAATCCCGCCCTGATCCGGATCGAAACCAAAGCCGGTCACGGTGCTGGCAAGCCCGTTTCAAAGATGATCGAAGAGGCCACGGATATCTGGGCCTTTACGATGTACAATTTGGGAATGAATCCTTCGTTTAAGTAATTGCCAGAAACGAAGTCAGCCCGCCTGCCCCGTTCATATCAGCAGGAATCCTGCGACGTATGCCGGGGCTGACGGGTAAAATTTAAACTAAATCAGTGCCCCGGATGACCCGCATTATTAACCACTTTTTGATTTTTTGTCTGCTGTCTGTCTTCTGCATGCAATCACGTCTGCATGCCCAGGATACCCTTCAGCCTGCATTGGCAAGCCCTGAGGCAGTGCAGCTCTCCGATTCACTGGCTACCATAAGGTTTATGCTTGAAGAGGAACGCTCGGAGAAGACCCGGATTCAGCATTTGCTCGACACAAGCATGCGTCACCTTGCCCGCTTATCAGCGGAATTGGAAAACCTGCGTGAACGCGAAACGGAACTGGAGGCATTCAACGAATCTCTGAATCGCAAAATCGTTGAACTCGGAGCGGAGCTCCATGCTAAAAATCTTTACCTGGAAGAGCAGTTAAGGCTTCAGAGGGAAAAAGAAATGCTTTTCACCGAAAAAGAGCAGATATACAAGGAAGCCGTAAACACCAGCCTCGTGGATAAGGTGAAGCTGGAAGGTCTTATTTCAGCCCGCGATACCCGCCTGGAAGGAAAAGACCGGGAAATCGGTCTTCTGCAATTGAGTATAGATGAGAAAAACCGCGATATCGACAGCAGGAATAAGGAAATTCAGAAAATAATTGCCGACAAAGCCGCCGCCGACCGACGCATCGATACCCTTCGTACCACCCTCACCGAAACCGAGAAAAATCTGGTTCGTGCAGGTGAACAACTTAAATATACCGAACTGAAACTGAAAGATTGCGAAAACCGGTATTCTACGGTGACCAACAAAAAGAAGAAAACACGCGTAGTTCAGGGTTTCGCCATCAAAGGGTACCGTACGCCCGACTTTGCCCTTGCTCCCAAAGATGCTAACAACCCCGGCGTGTATGTCATCACCAACAAAAATACCAGCGACGTGGAATTCGATTACGTAACCGGTGCCAGTTTCATGATCAAAGACCTGTCGAAACCCAATGCAAACCTGACGTACGACGCGGGCTTCTTCCTCGGCTTCGGTGGTAATAACCTGTTCAAGAACTTTTATCTGGGTCCTAACTTCAAGCTGTTCGATGTACTGCACGTTAATCTGGGGGCAAACATCCGCGAGTATGAAGCGCTGAAAGAGGGCTTTAACGTTGGCGATAAGCTCGATGCCGGTATCGCCATACCCACTACACGTGAATGGAAAATCAAGCCCTATTTCGGTCTTACGTTCGACCTCGAGCTGCTCACAATGATCGGAAAACGTTAAGAATCAGCAATTTCATCATCCCGAAAAGGCATTAATGCCCGCCTGGAACATCCGGATTCCGGAATGCTGAAGGCGGGCGTTGCATATTACCTTGCCGTTAAAAATCTGCAACTCCACTGCAGTTATAGCTTGGGGAATTACCGGTTACCGTGAAGGAATCTTCCGGCTACCTGTTCATAGGTAGAGCCGTCGGGGAACACGGCCGGGGGCCCGAATCTTGGGTCGGTGAGGAATTCATCGTCCTGCAGCGTAAGAATAAATGCCTTTAGTTCGGCCTTCTCAACCGGGGTAAGCTGTACCCCTCCGTTGGCAACATGGTGCATCAGCGGATTTACCCAGGGCGACATCTGCACATGATGCGAATAAAAATCAATCACCTCATCGAGCGTTTCAAACCGCCCATCGTGCATGAAAGGACCAGTAACGGCAATATTTCTTAGCGTCGTGGCCTTGTATGCACCCCTGTCATTTTCAGAGCCCGATATGGAAAAGCGGTCGCGCGGATCGTTAAATTCCGTGTCTTTCCCGTTGTTGTAAAACAGGTTGGTTGTAAACAGCGGATTGCCGCTGCTGCCGTGACAATGAAAGCAATCGGCACCCTCTTCGGTGGTAAAAAGTATAAACCCGTTGATTTCCTGCTGAGTAAGCTGTACCTCACCGCGCATGTAGCGGTCAAATTTTGAATTGGCGGATATCAGCGTCCGAACAAACTGTGCTATGGCACGTGCTGTATTTTCCATGCTTACAGAAGAGGAACCGAACGCTCTCTTATACAATTCGGGATAACCCGGAATCTGCTGTATCAAAGCCTTTGTACGGTTGGTGTCACCGTTCATCTCGTGGGGCGCGGTCACCCCCATCCACACCAGATCCTCGAGCCTTCGCATCCCCGGGTTTGGATTCGACGGATGTATGGATCCGTTCCAAAGGTAGCCGTTCTGATTCCATATCAGGTTTACCAATGGCAGAGGATAATGCGGAGTGTATGTACCGCTCAGCCCGAACGTATGTCCGCCTGTAAATACCGGATGGTCGTTGCCTGGCTCGAAATTCCTTGATTGTATGTGGCAGCTTCCGCAGCTCATCAGCGAATCAAATTGGGTGCGTCCCGACAAACGTCCGTCGTAAAACAGGTAGCGTCCAAGCTCAACGCCTTCAACCGTAAGAGGATTTTCTTCCGGTAGGTTCAGTTTGGTAGGGAAATAGCGCGGGATGTGCAGATCGTAAGGAACCGGCTTGTGCTCTTCCGGATCGTCGTCTCCCCCCTGGCATGAAAAAAGCAGTCCCGCCGATATGGACAGAAACAAAAAAATCAATACCGGAAAACGTTTGCGTATCCTCATAGCCGCTGACTTGAGATGCTAAAATACATAATTCTTTTGTTACAGTGGTCCGACACTGAATTTAATACGGGCGCATTTGCCTGTAAATGCTTAATTTTGCCTTTTAATCCTTTGGCCGGTAAGCTTCGGGATGAGCCGACCGGATGTACTTATATACCCCCCGGGTATTACACTCTTAATTGTTGTTTAGATGGAATTAAAAGCCGGAGACAAGGTTCGTTTCCTTAACGAAAAAGGCGAAGGGATAGTTACCCGTGTCCTTGGAAATAATATGGTTAATGTTGCTATCGAGGAAGGATTTGAAATTCCCGTTCTTGCAGCCGATCTCATAAAAATAGAACCAGGCGGTATGGCCGGACGTTTTTTCGATCGTGAGGTCAGGGTAGATTTTCCCCTAAGTGCTGCACCCACACAGGAACCTGCTGTTGTGCCTGCAACGGCACCTCAGGCCAGGGCAGAAGAGGAAGATTACGACAACAGCATCACTTCGCTCTACCGGCAGTCGGGAGCCGGAACCACAGAAGGCATTTACCTTATTTATGCTCCCCACGACCAGAAATGGCTGATGACGGGTAATCTGGATATTTATCTGGTGAATAACTCACCATACGATGCTATTTTTTCGTTCCTGCTGCGCGATAAAGGACAGGATTTTGCCGGCGTTAACTATGAAGTGATCCCGCCCTGGTCCAAAATTCTGATAGAAACCATCACCCGTGAAGATCTCGACGGCTGGTCCGACGGCATCGTTCAGGTTCTCTTTCACAGTCAGGAAACTCTGCCGGTACTCAGTCCGCTTCATGCAGCCTTTAAGGTAAAACCCGTGCGTTTTTATAAAGAGAGCAGTTACCGCGAATTCCCGCTTGCCGGTCTCAGTGCCGTGGTGCTGAATCTGGGCGATACGGCCGGGCAGATCATTATCCCCGGAACCGAAGCTCTGGTATCGGCAGTACCCGATCCGGCTGCCCGCCAGAAGATAACCGCCGCAGCTCCTCCGGCTTACATCGACAGTTACCGTACAACCCACGGAGAGGCTGAAGTCGACCTGCATATTTCTGCTTTGCGCGACAACTACTTTGAAATGTCGAACACCGAGATCCTGAAGTATCAGCTCGATCATTTCCGCCGTATGCTTGATAATGCTATTACCAACAATTACCGCAAAGTGACTTTTATTCACGGCATCGGCAACGGAACGCTGAAATCGGCCATCGTTAAAACCGTTGAAGAGTATGAGGATGTGGAGTTTCGTACGGCTTCCTTCGCCAAATACGGCAACGGAGCCGTTGATATCATCATCCACCGGTCACATTGAACCTAACGGATTGCCCGTCTGCCGGTTGTTATACCGGTATGAACCGCCATGCTTTGCAATGCGATGTTCCTCTTATTCTTACGTGTCTGCAGTTTGTTGAATCTGTTCTACGCCTTAATATCCGGGTGGTAGCAACGATGCCCCGCGTAACATGCTCAAATCCCGAATTGGGTTCGTACCCCATTGGATACCAATATTTTTTGTATCTTTGCATCAACTTAGGTCTAAGAAACGGTAAAAGCAACGTGTTCTGTCGCCCGAACTCAGGTTCGGGAGGAAAGTCGGGGCAACAAAGGGCGCCATACTTCCTAACGGGAAGGTTCCGCAGCCGGCGGAAACAGCAAGTGCCACAGAAAATAACCGTCCCGCCAAGGCGGGATAAGGGTGAAAATGTGGGGTAAGAGCCCACGGCTCAGACTGGTGACAGTCTGCGCGGGTAAACCTTATGGGTTGAAAGGCCAAATATACCGGATTGTTGTACCTCTGGTACATCAGGAGGCTGCCCGCCTCTTTCCGGGGGGTAGGCCGTTAGAGCCTGAAGGAGACTTCAGGTCGAGATAAATGACAGGAATCCCGCTTCGGCGGGACACAGAACCCCGCTTACAGCGTTGTACGGCACCGTTTTTCGGAGAGGTTGTCTCATCAGAGGCAGCCTCTTCGCGTTTTACACTCCTATTGCCTGCGGCAAATTAACCGGACAGTCCCTCGTTTTGCGTGAATTTCAGATTCAATTTCCCGGCCTTTCTCTATGATTCCGTTTGTATTTCTCTATAGTTTGTCTTACTCCTGTCTAATCAGGCTGTATCCGGATATAGACAAATCATAGAGGATTCATAGAGGATTCATAGAGAAATCATAGAGCAACCATAGAGGTATCACGAAGGAATTGCTGGCGAAACAAAGAGCCGCCGGGAGTTTTTTATGCCCGCATTGCCCGCTCCCATTTACCCTGAGCCCCGGGCAGGGGCGTCAAATATCCGGCGATGGGGAAAAAAGGAAAAAAGTTTAGGATGTGCTTTCCTGCCGTGCCGTTTCCGGATTAATCATACGTACCTTTGTAACTCTAACCATAAATGGCGGCGCATGAAAATATCCTTTAAAATACCGAACACAGTTTTGGCGACTATTTTATTTCCGCTTTTGCTGAATGCACAGGATGAAATTCCCAATCCCGGTTTTGAGGACTGGAGCGGGGGAGAGCCTGTTGGATGGAACACCATCAATCAGTCCATCCTTGGCACTACATTTACCCCGGTTACCCGCGAAATGACAAATCCGCACGGAGGTACAAGCTGTGCAAAGCTGGAAACCATTACACAGAATGTTTTTCTGGTTGGCCCGGTTACCATGCCGGGTGTGCTTTCTCTTGGTGAAATCGTACTCGATATCCTGAATATGACCGGCTCGGTTGAAGGAGGTGTTCCCGTTAGCGGAGCTCCCGTTATGCTCAGGGGCTTCTACCGTTATCAGCCGGGTTTGGGCGATTCATGCGTAATTGGAATCGGTCTTTCACGATGGAACGGAACAAGCCGCGATACGCTTGCATACTCTTACCGTACCATTGGGGGAGCAACGCCTACCTGGACGGAATTTTCGGTTCCTGTTGAATATTTAATTCAGGCTGAAGCAGATACGATGAACATTATGTTTGTTTCCTCCAATCTGCTTACCGGATTTATGACAACCGGAAGCAAACTCTGGGTGGATGACCTCTGGCTTGAATACGGAACGGTTTCTGTCCAGGTAACAGGAAGGTCGGTTTCTCTCAGAGCTTCCCCATCCCCGGAAGGCGGGCAGCTTAATGTTTTTACCCCGGGAGGCGGCACCCTTCAGTTAATATCCATCAGTGGAAATGTTCTGTATTCGGCTCCCGTGGCAGCAGGTGAAACGCTTACTACCATACCCGCCGGAGATCTGCCCCCTGCACTTTATCTGCTTCGTTTTACCGGTTACGGAGGTAATCGGCAGGTAATCAAGATTATAATTCACTAATAGTACTTCTTTACTATCCAGTGCGGCCGTTTACTCTTCGGGGTAACCCGGATGTATACTAAGTTTTTCATCCTGCCGTTAATGGTACGTGAGTTTTTAAATTTGCCCTGTTGAAAACTCCGGACATTTTGCGTAGAAGGGAAGCCCTGCACTGCGTAATTTTAAAGCCCAAACGGAATTCCGGTATGAGAAGAATTTTCATTGCTTTACCCGCCTTGTTTTTGCTCGTAATGAGCACCGAAGCCCTTGCACAGCAAACTCTTGCCAGACAGTCACCAAATGCGGACATGTCGGCCGCTGCAGACCTTTTTAATAAAGAAAAGTATGGAGCTGTCAGGCACCAGCTTGAATCGGTTATAGCACCCGGCGATCTGCTTCAGGCATTTGATACCGAAAAGGATTACTATACATCGGTAAGTGCCGCTAACCTGCAGCACCAGGATGCTGCAGCCCTGCTCAACGATTTTCTTGAAAAATATCCCGAAAACACCCGGACCAGTCAGGTATGGTACCAACTGGGCAATCTGTATTTCCGGAACAACAGCTTCCGTAGTGCCCTGGAGGCTTTTAACAAGGTTGACCGTACCGGGATGAATGCTGAGGAGATTGCAGAATTTACCTTCAAACGGGGATACTGCTTTTTCAGGCAAAACGATAACGACAAAGCCGCCGATGCCTTCTATACGGTTAAAGACCGTCAGACCCGGTACACGGGACCGGCAACGTACTATTATGCACACATCATGTACAGCGACGGGAAGTACGAAACTGCCCTCCGCGATTTTGAACGGCTCCGCAACGATGAAACATTCAAAGGCGTCGTTCCCTATTACATCATCCAGATCTATTACCTGCAGAACCGCTACGATGAAATGCTGGAGATGGCACGCCCCTTCATGGATGCACGCCGCAATAAACGAACCAATGAGATTCTCAGACTTGTCGCCGATGTGCAGTACCGCCGCGGAAATTATACCGAAGCCATTAACCTGCTCGAAGAATACCGCCGTACCTCCCGCAGCCAGTTCAGCCGTCAGGAAAGTTATATCCTTGCCTATTCGTATTACATCAGCGGCAACTATGCAAGTGCTATCCCCGAATTTCAGCAGGTGGCCAACGATACCGATGAGCTTGCGCAAAATGCATGGTTTCACCTGGGCGACAGTTATCTGAAAACATCACAGAAACAGTTCGCCTCCAATGCATTCCTGTCGGCATGGAAAATTCCTGTCCGGAACAGCCTGGCTGAGGAAGCTTTATTCAACTACGCCAAACTCTCGATTGAGCTCTCATACAATCCGTACAACGAAGCCATCAGGGCACTTCAGCAATACCTGACCGAATACCCTTCTTCTCCCCGCCGCGACGAAGCATATACCTACCTTGCAAGTTTGTATATGGTGACGCGCAACTATCGGGAAGCCCTGGAAACACTAGAAAATATCAAAAAACGCACTCCTGCCCAGAACGAAGTGTATCAGAAGATCACGTACTACCGCGGACTTGAGTTTTTTGCCGATAACCAGTATGCCGATGCTGCCGCTATGTTTGTAAAGTCGCTCGACAACAAAACCGATGAACAGATTGCCGCCGGTGCCGCGCTATGGGCAGGCGAAGCATACTACCGCTTGGCACAATACGACAAAGCTGCAACCTATTACCGGACGTTTGAGAATTCGGCAGGAGCTAAAAATCATCCTTACTACGCTTCGGCAGCTTACAATCAGGGCTATGTGCTGATGAAACAAAAGAATTATTCCCAGGCCCAGCAGTCGTTCACCCGGTATATCGCATCCCGTCCGTCCGATCAGCGTATGCTCAACGATGCCCGCCTCAGGCTCGGCGATACCTATTTTATGCAGCGAAAATATTCAGATGCACAGTCGCAGTACGAGCAGGTGATCGGCGCAAGGGCTGCGGATGCCGATTATGCTCTGTTTCAAAATTCTATTATCCAGGGCATTAACGGAAGCCTTGACAGAAAAATAAGTACTCTGCAAAAACTGCTGTCCGATTATCCACGTTCCACTTTTAACGACGATTCCCGTTTTGAAATCGGGCAGGCACAACTGATGCTGCACCGGAACGAAGATGCTTTGCAAAGCTTCCGCAAACTTATATCCGATTACCCGCACTCAAGTTTCGTAAAACGGGCTCTGCTGAATTCAGGATTGGTATACTACAATACCAACCGCGAAACGCAGGCTCTGGAAACCTTCAAAAAAGTGGTGAAGGATTATCCTTCTACCCCTGAAGCCCGCGAAGCCCTTGCCGTAATCAAAAATATTTATGTGGACATGAATAAAATTGACGAATACGTCGATTTTTCCAAAGACATACCGTTTGCCAACATCACCCGGTCCGAACAGGATTCGCTCACTTATCTGGGAGCCGAAAACCGCTATGCCACAGGCGACTGTGTAGCTGCTGTTTCCGGTTTTGCATCCTATCTGCAGAAATTTCCAAACGGCATTTTTGCACTAAACGCACATTACTACAAAGCCGACTGCGAAAGCAAAGCAGGAAGACTTGCCGAGGCTCTTGGCGATTATGAATACATCCTCTCGAAGCCGCGCTCGCGCTTTACCGAAAATTCAGCACGCCAGGCGGCAGTCATACTGTTCAGGATGAAAGAATACACGAAAGCCCTTCCGATGTATGAGCGCCTGGAAGAGAGCGCCGAAAATCCGGATAACCTTCAGGAGGCTTACCTGGGACAGATGCATTGCAATTATCATATGGGCAACTACGGCATTGCATATCAGAACGGGCAGAGAGTGCTGGGGATTGACAGGCTTTCGGCCGGAATCGCAGCTGAAACGCATCTTATCATGGGTAAGTCGTCGCTGGCGCTTCAGCGTAACGAAGCTGCCCGGTCCTCCTTCAGCGAAGTGCTGAAACTCTCGCAGGGTGAAGCCACCGCCGAAGCATTATTCAACCTTGCTGCCATCAGTTACGATCTTCGCGATTATAAAACGGCCGAAGAGCAGATCTTCAAACTGTCGGGAGATTTTGCTTCTTACGATTACTGGGTTGCGCGCTCGTTTATCCTGCTGGCCGATGTATACGTAAAAACAGGAAACGTATTCCAGGCAAAACAAACTCTGCAGAGCATCATCGACAATTACGATGGGGAGGATCTTCGTAAAGTAGCATCCGAAAAGCTGGCACAGATCGGCCGTGAGGAATCCAAAGGAAAACCTGCCGGTAATAAATTCGACGATGAAGAGGGAATAATTATCCGTTAACGAGCCCAAAGAAATGAAACGCTGTTTGACTATGACGACAATAAATAATTTCCGGAATTCGAAGTGCCTGTTTTATTTTTCGCTCCTGGTTTTGGGGCCGGTACTTTTTTTGAGCACCACGGGCGTTTTTGCCCAGGGAATCAACGAACAGGTTACGGTGGTCGGATCCTACGAGCCTTCCATACCCGATGTAAGCAAAATCAACATAAGCCCGGCACCCTCCGAATCGGAAGTTAAGTTGCCGGTCATCAGCTACAATATAAGCCCGGTTCAGCAGGAAGTTGCCCTAAGTCCCGAAGAGATTCCAGCCGTAAAGCTGGTTGGCGAGCCCCAGAAAACCCTGTTGCGTAATTACATAAGAGCCGGATTCGGTAATTATACCACACCCTATGCCGAATTCTGGGCCAATTCGTTGCGGTCAAAATCGCACAGTCTGGGAGTACATCTGAAACATCTGTCCTCGTCGGGCGAGATTAAAGACTTTCCTATAAGCAGCAACAGCGTAAATCTGGCTGAACTGCAGGGCCGCAAGTTTCTGGATGAGCATACCCTGAGCGCAGGCGTCAGCTTTAAACGCAATGTGGTGCACCACTATGGGTTCGATCCCGGCGATTTTGAGCTTATGATGAAAGACGATCAACTCAAGCAGCACTTTAACCGTTTTGGTGCCAGCGCAGGAATTCAGTCGAATTACTCCGGTAACGACAGGCTAAACCATAAGGCATTACTGGCTTTTAAAAATACTTCCGACCGCTTCAACACCCGGGAATCTTCGGTTTCTCTGCTTGCTTCTGCCGACAAACGCTTTGAAGTCCTTGATTTTACCGATGAACAGCAGATAGGATTGGATGCACGACTGGAATTTACCGGTTATAAGGATTCAACCTTAAGCCAGGCAAGTACCATTGTTAGTCTGAAGCCATATATCGGAACCACTTTCAACGAATACACCATCAGGGCAGGAATTGATCTGTCTTTTCAGGGCGATTCCGTTTCTAAAGCCTATATGTTCCCGTTTGCTGAGGCCCGCCTGAGCATTGTGGATGAAGCCCTGGGCGTTTATGCCGGTATTACCGGTGGCCTCGAACGTAAAGGCTTTGACAGGCTGGCCGCTGAAAATCCGTTCATTCAGTCGGTACTTCCTCTCCGGTATACACGGGAGAAGTTTATCTTTTACGGCGGAGCCAACGCCAGAGCAGGCAAACGCTTCAATTTCTACGCATCGTTTCGTGCAGGGATGGTCGATAATGCCGTATTTTTTGTTAACGACTTCAGCGTGGAGCCCTATAACCGGTTTACCCTGGTTTACGACGACGGAAGTATGGTAGCCGGCCGCCTGGAAGCCGAATTTGTGTCCGTGGAGAAAATCCGGATCAAAGCATTTGCGGCATTTGAAAAGTGGGATCTGAAACACGAAGAAAAAGCCTGGCATAAACCCGGAACCACGCTTGGTGCCGAAGCAGCATATAACCTTGGCGATAAAATCCTGGCTCGTGCAACGGTCACCGCTGCCGGTAAACAGTATGCCCGTTTGTCGGGTGGTGAGACAAACAGCCGGCACTACGAAACGGTGAAAGGCTATACCGACCTGAGCTTTGCCTTCGAATACCGCTATACCCGTCAGCTTTCTGCTTTCCTGAATCTCAACAACGTACTTGGTTCGCGGCAGTATCATTGGTATAACTATCCCGGCTACCGTTTCAACCTGCTGGGAGGTATTGCCTATTCGTTCTGAGTCCGGCAGAAACCAGACGCCCGGTTTAGAATTTACCGGGCTTTACCTTTTTCTCAGGGCCGGAAGTTCTGGCATGGTATCATTACATCAGGTATTGAATTGATATTTAATCGTTTGGCAAATTTTATTCGCGCTAACGGGTGCCATATTCCGACAATTGTGCGTTTTGTTGATAACTTCCGGTTTTTCCTCTTCGGAATACGGAATTCGTATTAATAAAAATGCTAACTTTGCTCATTAACTAAAAACCACTATTTTACTGAATATGAGTGAATTAAATAATGGCGCCGCCACGAATGGCAATGGTAATGGCAATGGAAACTACACAGCTGAAAATATTCAGGTACTTGAAGGTCTGGAAGCAGTTCGTAAACGCCCTGCGATGTACATTGGCGACATCAGTTCAAGGGGCTTGCATCACCTGGTGTATGAAGTAATTGATAATTCAATTGATGAGGCGCTGGCCGGTTATTGCGACGATATCCGGGTTTATATACATACCGACAATTCCGTAACCGTTTCCGATAACGGAAGGGGTATTCCTACGGATATGCATGAGAAAGAAAAGCGTTCGGCACTCGAAGTTGTTATGACTGTGCTGCACGCCGGCGGAAAGTTTGACAAAGGTTCCTACAAGGTATCGGGCGGACTCCACGGTGTTGGTGTTTCGTGTGTAAATGCGTTGTCTTCCATGCTCAAAGTTACGGTCTTCCGGGAAGGGAAGGTCTTTGAACAGGAGTACTCCGTTGGGAAACCTCTCCATCCTGTGAAGATAGTGGGTGAAACCGATAAAACAGGTACCACGGTTCATTTCCGGCCCGATAATTCCATATTCACTACCGTAGTTTACGATCTTGAGATCCTTAGTTCCCGCCTCCGCGAACTGGCATTCCTCAATAAGGGTATCCGCCTTTCCATTACCGACGAGCGCGATACGGATGAAAATGGCAATCACATTCACTATTCGTTCTATTCTGAGAACGGTCTGCGCGATTTTATCGAATACCTCGACGGTATGCGCGAAAAGCTGATGCCGGAGCCCATCTACATTGAAGGTGAAAAGAACGATATTCCGGTGGAGATCTCCATGCAATACAATACAAGTTTTGCTGAGAATATTCACTCCTACGTAAACAACATCAACACCCACGAGGGTGGTACCCACCTGGCCGGTTTCCGCAGGGCTCTTACCCGTACCCTGAAAGCCTATGCCGACAAATCGGGAATGCTGTCAAAGCTTAAATTCGACATCAACGGCGACGATTTCCGCGAAGGACTTACAGCCATTATCTCCGTGAAGGTTCAGGAACCGCAGTTTGAAGGTCAGACAAAGACCAAGCTCGGAAACAACGAAGTAATGGGCGCAGTAGATGCCCTGGTGGCAGAACTGCTCTCATACTACCTCGAAGAACATCCCAAGGAAGCCCGTACCATCGTTAATAAAGTTATACTGGCCGCAACGGCACGACACGCCGCCCGCAAAGCCCGCGAACTGGTTCAACGGAAAAATGTATTGTCTGGCTCCGGACTGCCCGGAAAACTGGCCGACTGCAGCGAGCGCGATCCGGAGTTGTGCGAACTCTACCTGGTGGAGGGCGACTCGGCAGGTGGTACCGCAAAACAGGGACGCGACCGACGCTTCCAGGCCATTCTTCCATTGCGGGGAAAAATCCTCAACGTGGAAAAAGCTATGCAACACAAAATCTTCGACAGCGAAGAAATCAAGAATATCTATACTGCACTCGGAGTTACGATAGGCACGGAAGAAGACAGCAAGGCATTGAATCTTACAAAATTAAGATACCACAAAATAGTAATCATGACCGATGCCGATGTCGACGGAAGTCACATCGCCACCCTCATTCTTACCTTCTTCTTCCGCTATATGCGCGAACTTATCGATAACGGCTATATCTACATCGCCACTCCTCCGCTATACCTGGTAAGAAAAGGAAATACCGAACGCTATTGCTGGACGGAAGAGGAACGCATTGCCGTCGCTGCCGAGCTCACCGGGAATGGCAAGGAAAGTTCGGTGCATGTTCAGCGCTATAAAGGTCTTGGAGAAATGAACTCCGAACAGCTCTGGCTGACAACCATGAATCCGGAGTTCCGGACCCTGCGCCAGGTAACTATTGAAAATGGTACCGAAGCCGACCGCATTTTCTCTATGCTGATGGGCGATGAAGTTCCTCCGCGCCGTGAATTTATCGAGAAAAATGCGAAATACGCGAAAATTGATGTTTAATGCATTCCCTTATCAAAAAAACCGGAGCAGATAACTCCGGTTTTTTTGTAGATGGAAGGATTGTATTGGTAACGTTGTAAAATGACAGATTTATCAATCCGGGTGCAGTCGGGGCTGGTGCAGGTCTATATCGATTATTTCAAAATCCGGTACGATGCTCCGATTCGTAACCTTACCCCGGACCAGTCGACCCTGACCGGCTCTCTTTTTTCGTTCTGTAGATAGGCTTTGCGGTTTTCCGACCATCTCAGCCGGCTTGGGATGTTGTATTCATACCCGAAAAGCATTTCCATGCGTATTCTGTCGTTCAGGCGGTAATACGCTGTAAGTGCCGCCTCTCCGTAGAGATTCAGTGAAACAAAAGTCATCGCCTCCTGGTATTCATATACCGTGGTTATTTCAAAACGTTCATCGATATCGTACCGGCTTGAGGTCAGTCCGCCTCCTACGGCGAAATGCGTTCCCCAAGCCTCTCCGCTGATAACAGGTACGCGATACTGCAAACCAGAACGCAGACCTTTTAGTTGCATGCTCAGCCGGTAATAACCCGAATAGTCCGCATAATAGCTGCGGGCTCCGGTATACTGGTAACTGATGTCGGCTGCAATCTCTGAAAAGTCCAGCATATCCACTGACACAAATCCGGAAAACGTATAATATCCGGGGAATGCAGCGGTTTTCGATAATACGGGCAGCTGGGGATTACCGCCGATTTCATCCTGCAAAGCTTTTAGATTTTCTAAACTGTAGGATCCGTACCCACCGTAAAAGCCAAATCTTACTTCCTGTGCATGCGATTGAAAAACTGCTGCGTAAAGCAGCAAAGCCACTATTGTTACGAGTGCTTTCGTCATGGCAGGTAAGGAGTTATATCAAAAACATATCCGGAATTGGAAAACAACCGGTTGTTATAAAGCTGCGGCATTGAATCGGTACTTGGAACTTTCAGCACAATTTGCCAGGTACCGGTGTCCATCACATACAAGTTGGTATAATCGGTAAGCAACAGGTATCCGCTTTCCGGATCTATGTTGCGAAGGACACATTTGCCGGGTAATTGTACGGATTGAATCAGACTGAAGTCGTGCGGGTTTCTGAGCTCCAGTACCGGAGATTCCTCAAGCGTGAGAAAGAGCCTGTCCTGATTCAGATCGTCAAACATGGCCGATTTATAGGACCGCTGATCGCGGTATGCAGTTTCAAAGGCGTTGTTCTCTATATTGTAGAGCCAGATCCCGTTTCGGGTGACAATTACGCACCGATCGCCGGCGGGAGCAGTGGAGATACAGGCCCATTTACTGTAATACGGATAGTCTTCAATATCTAGTGTTGCAGTAATTTCACCCGTACTCAAATCGATCATGGTGTAGTCCCCGTCCAAAATTAAAGCAGCAGTATTTTCCGACGTTAAGCAGAAATGATCCGAATTGGCCGTTGGTGTGCCGTAAGGTATGATGGTGGGATTTGTCAGCTGCCGGTCTTCGAAGAGGTAGATCGCCTGTCGTGCGGCAACGCCAACCCTGGTTGAATTGGGCGGACAGTCAAAAATCGCATCGTACAGCAGATTTGGAATAGGGTAGGCTGCTGTTGCATTCAGACTGTAAATGTCAAAGGTCTTCATGTCGTTATACACGGAAGTGTAGAACACCTTTTCTATGGGGTTATAGGCATAAACCGGCCAGTTTGGTGCTACGTATTCGCCGAGACCGAAGTCGGTATACGTATTCGGGTAATATAATTCTTTGCATTTGTCTGTATTTATTGGCTTACTGGAAAGGCTGTACTGTCCCCATCTCCCAAAGCCGGGCTGAGCTACGGTAATGCTGGTGTCGGTTGAACTGTCGAGATAAACAGCAATGGGAGAGTTCGATTTTGAAAGTGTGTAATGCGTCGGATATCCTGTTCTGTTCCATGTAAATGTTACACTGTCCAGATTCGTGTATGTGGCCACAGGAACCGGCGGTTCGCGATTAATCTGCAGCGATGTGTAGCTTGTTGATGCGGATGTGGTATATACAGTTTGGTAGAGTGAGTAGTTGACTTCCCCGCAGGTATAGCAGCTGTCGGTATATTGTCCCGGGTGTCTGGGATTGAAATCCCTGCCGGAAGTAGTATACTGGTAGCTCCTGTTGAAGCGGAGCGACTTCATGTTGAAATTGGATGAAGGCTGCCATCGGATTCGGAGGAATCCGTTTTCGTCGGTATCTGCCGTCATCTGAAGATACTCGGCATTTCTGGTGTCGATCAGTGCCACCCATTCCCGGGTTCCGGCGTAGTATTCGTACCCCGATAAATCGGCCAGGCTGCCGCTGCCGGTTGAAGTGAACATGTTGACCGAAAGTTTGTAAACACCTGGACTGTAATCAAATGGATTAATTTCAATATCCCCTGTTGCGTTGGATAATTCCCAGCGATCATCTGCCAGCAACATCTCACCAGCATGTATCTTTTGCCCGAAGGCACTCAGTTTGTAACTAAGCAAATGCCTGTTGAACAGAAATAAGGTATCGCCCGAATTCATCAGATCGATATGCAAAGGATAGTAGGGAGCAGGAGGGTCAACATGTGTAATTTCATCATCAGTCAGCGGATATTCACATGAAATCATTGCCATCAGAAAAATAAGAACCGGTAACAGGATTACGGCTTTATCCCGGACTGAAGAAAAATGTATAGTAGGGGTCATTTAATTATATAATTGAAAATCAGTATAATAAGTATTGATATGGATAACCCGGATTTTCAACTTTGTTTTACTATGCAGTGAACACTGACTTTCAGTAACATCAAAAATCCGGATTTGTCCCCCTCCGTTTCTTCCCGCAACTAAATTAGCTTTATTATTCTGTATACAACACATGTGTAAAAATATAATTTTTCCCGAAGCTTTGGTATACGGATTTTGGATGAAATAATTGTTAAATAATAGATAATCAATGGTATATAAAGTATTGTGATGAATATTATAACAATTTCCGAATGACGCTGATTGGCGGCCGGCAGTTACATCCCGGGGATTTCACTCGACGAATACGTCCAAGAATGGCACGGAATTTTCAGATAGCCCGCTGTCGAACCTAAAGTTATTTGTCAAATAAAAATTTCAAACCATGAAACCAAAAGTCATTATTGTTGCATTCTTTTTACTTTTTACCACTTCATTTGCCCTGCAGGCGCAGAACTATACCACGGCCCTCGGAGCACGCCTTGGTTTTTTTAACGGTATTACACTAAAACATTTTGTAGGCAGTTCAAACGCCATCGAAGGTATTGCAACATTCCGTTGGGGCGGACTTGCGATCACAGGACTTTACGAGTGGCAGAAGCCCATCAAGGGAGCTCCCAGTCTCGATTATTTTCTGGGATTTGGCGGGCACGTTGGAGTGTGGGATAATGACCGTTACTACTGGCCCGACAACAATCGCCGCGACGGACGTTTTGCTATCGTCGGCGTGGACTTCATTGCCGGACTTGAATACACCTTCAGAGAAGTACCGTTTAATCTCGGCCTTGACTGGAAACCGGCATTCAACCTGATTGGCGACCGCCACTGGTGGGGCGATGGTGCAGCCCTCTCGATACGATATACTTTTTAGATTATCTCAGGAGGGATAATTTCAGGGCAGAGACTGTCGCAATGGCAGAATCTGCCTTTTTTTATGGTCTGCTTTGTTTAAGCAGCCATTCATAAAGCTCCGGATTGTTGTAGGTCTCCGTCCAGCTGTCGTGGCCGGCACCGGGATATATGGTAATCCGGGCATTGCCTCCGGCATCCTGCAGAATCTTAATCATTTTTGCAGTTTCGGTTACCGGCACCACGTCGTCGGCTGCCCCGTGAAACGCCCATACGGGCATGGATTTCAATTCATCCGCCCTGCGCGGATAGTTGCGGTCTATCCTTCCGCAAACCGGCGCAATTGCTGCAAAATATCCGGGATATGCCATCGCCAGATCCCAGGTTGCCCAGCCGCCCATGCTCAGACCGGTTACATATACCCTGTGTTCGTTCACACGGTATCGCGATGCAATATCCTTCACCAGCGCATACAAGGTTTCAGCATCCCAGTCGCGTTTGTCAGGGCATTGGGGCGACAGTATGATAAACGGGAATTTTTGCCCCTGCTCAGCCAGTTTGGGAGGTCCGTGAACCTTAACTTTTTCCAGATCATTGCCGCGTTCACCCGAACCGTGAAGAAAAACCAGCAAAGGCCACTGTTGCTCTGTCTGTAAGGCATATCCTTCGGGCAGGTACAACAGGTAGCCGATATCAACGCTCCTGCTGATCTCAGCGGCGAAGGATCCGCCCTGCTGCTGGGCATGCAGGGTCAGTGAAGGCAATGCAATCAGTAAAAGAAAAAGTATTCTCTTCATTTGTTCTCTGTAACGATGTGTATTAATCAAAGAAATTCCACGATACTCCGAACCGGAATCCCCGGTCGGCCATCGGATAGTGCGGCACCATAAAATAGTTGTACCCGTTAAGTCCGGCATTAACATGTTCCATCACGAGAAACATGCGGGCCCGTTTCACCCTGAGGTTGATGAATGCATCCACGTACGGATAACCTCCGGTTTCAACGGTGTTCTGAAGGTAATAGGATCGGAGTGCCGGCATATAGGCGTCCGCCATAAAAGCTGTATTGTACATGGCCGAAAGTCCCGTCTGCAGATGCAGTGCCCGCTTGAACAGCGCCACCGTATACGTGGCCGAAAAACGTGCTGCCAGATCGGGAACCCTGATCGCTTCCGCATTGGCGGAATTCTGCCAGACGGCATATGCATGCAGTCCGAACGGTCCAAGCCCTATATCGGCCTGCCCGTAAAGCTGTGTAACCTGGAAAGCAGCATTTTCCCTTGTTGGCAGAGCGTTTTCATCCAGATATACCCATCCTTCGAGATTGTAAAAGTTGAATCCGGCCTTCAGATGCTTGCGGCTGTACATTACCTTTCCACCCAGAATGGTTTGCTGCCCGAAACTGTTTTCCCATCTGAAATGGTTTGACTGATAATATTGGAAGAAATAGTCGGGCTGAAGAGCATCCAGCGAAAGCGAAGCATGCAGATTTCCCCAGGACGCCGAATTGTCGAATGCCGGAAGAGTAAGCATGGCGGTAATTCCCTTATCGCCTTTAAACGGTGCGCCGTTTGTCATCCAGATCTTCCCTTCGGCGCGGGCAACTCCAAATGCATTTGCCGAAATATACCCGAACGTCGTAAGGCGGTTGAACTGCTTCTTAACCGTGGTATCGTATTTAAAGGTAGTGAAAGTGTGTTCAATCCCGCCTCTGACCACAATTGCCTTTTCGCTGCCTCTGGCTCTTCCAATTCCGCCTTCCACAGCAAATTCGTTGGTGAATTCATGGAAGAAAAGGGAATCGAAGGTTTTTGTGCTGTCGGCATAGATGGCAGGATAGTATCCGCCTTTGGGATTCTTATCGGTATAGAGGGAGGCATTCCGGCTGTAGGTAAAGGTATGGCGTATGAAATTTGTACGTCCCGGATCGAAGTACAAAGGGTTTTCACGGCTTGCAATTTTCATGGTGTCGGCTTCTCCTTGCTCAATATCCGTGAGGGTATCGTTGCCAATCCGGCCGTTTTTCCGAAAAAAATAATAATACTGCGAGACCTGGAATCCGTTTTCTTTAATCAGATTTTCAGCATTGGGGAGCCTGACGGCAATACGCTGACGATCGGGCTCCTGATTATCCGTGAAAACGGTATCGTATACTATTCCCCCGTTTTCCCTCCATCTCAGGCGGTTGCTGTGGTAATTGGCAAGTACCGCGTACCTCTCGCTGCCGGAAATATACTGTGACTGCAAGGCTACCGAAACATTGTCGGACTTCTGCCGGGTGTACAATCCCAGCGAATTTATAATGCGAAGGTCGATGCCCAGACTCAGGCCCCGCATTACCTGCTGACTGTGGGTAACGTTGAAAAGCTGCTCCTTTCCGTTGCCGAAACTGTAAGCAACGTTGGAATACGGCGCAAACGTCCGGTAATACGGTATGTTTTCATTCAGAAGGAAGTAATTGCTGAAGTAGAAAGGAGTAAAACGGAAACCCGGCTGCACGGTGTGTCCGAATATTAAATTCTTATATGCGAGTCCGATGTTGCCGTTCACGGCATAGATGCGATCAAAGCCTTCCAGGGGATCGTAAAAGTTAAAGCCGGTCAGCAGGGTGTCGATGGCGGACTTTAATTCAGAACCCTGCCAGCGCTGACTGGCATGGTAGTAGTGAACGCTGGCAGTATCCGGCGAACGCTGTTCTTCTTTCCCTCCACCCGTTTCCTGAGCATTCAAACCCTCTATTAGGGCAAGAAACAGTATTAAGGTTAGCCTGAGTTGACACATAAAGCTGATTTGCGATTGCAAAGATAGAATAACACCGCTTAATTCACGGCTCGAAAGCCATTTATTCCTTCTGCACGGACTGTTTAGCCGGACAGCGGATTTGTTTTGTCTATTCTGCACCGCCGGCATCAACAGCTTCGTGATTTCGTTACCCTGATCCGCTCTTGAAAACTTTCGTTATCTTTGATTCTTCATCCAAAAAATCCGTCGCCATGAAGCTGTTTCGTTGGGTTATGCCGGTTCTGATCCCGTTTTTTTTGTGGTCATGCAATGGAAAAAGTGAAAAGAAAAACGCCGAAAGTATGGAATCATTGTCTAATAAGATAGTTGTTTATCAGGTATTTACACGTTTATATGGAAATACCAACACTACCAATAAGCCCTGGGGTACCATTGAAGAAAACGGGGTAGGGAAGTTCAACGACATTACCGGTAAAGCCCTAAAAGAAATCCGGGCGATGGGTGTTACACACATTTGGTATACCGGCGTTCCGCATCATGCCGTAATCCGGGATTATACTGCTTATGGCATCACCAACGACGATCCGGATGTGGTTAAAGGGCGCGCCGGCTCACCCTATGCGGTGAAGGATTATTATAACGTAAACCCCGATCTGGCCGTTGACCCCGCCAAACGCCTCGAAGAGTTCCTCGCCCTCGTCAACCGCACCCACAGCCACGGGATGAAGGTGATTATCGACATCGTACCCAACCACGTTGCACGGCACTACAAATCCCTCTCAAATCCTCCGGGCACCGAAGATTTCGGTGCATCCGACGACACATCGGTGGAATACGCCCGCGACAATAATTTCTACTATATCCCGGGACAAGCTTTTAAAGTTCCCGTTTTTCCCGAATGGTACAAACCCCTTGGCGGAGAACCGCACCCCCTGGCCGACGGGAAGTTTGATGAATATCCCGCGAAATGGACCGGCAACGGATCGCGGCAGGCGCAACCCGATTTCAACGACTGGTATGAGACCGTGAAGGTAAATTACGGCATAAGACCCGACGGAAGCAGGGATTTCGATACTCTGCCCGCTGGATTTGAACATAAGTCAGCCGCCGATCATTTTGCCTTCTGGCAGGATAAAGACGTTCCGGACAGCTGGAAGAAATTCAGGGATATTACCCTCTACTGGGTTAATCTGGGCGTCGACGGATTCCGCTTCGATATGGCTGAAATGGTACCGGTAGAATTCTGGAGCTATATGAATTCAGCCATCAAAAATGTCAGGCCCGACGCCTTCCTCCTGGCCGAAGTGTATAACCCCTCGCTTTACCGCGATTACATCCGCAAAGGGAAGATGGACTACCTTTACGACAAGGTGGAGCTGTACGATACGCTGAAAAACATTATTCAGGGGCACGGTTCTGCGGATCATATTGCCGCTATTCAGGCCGGTCTTGCCGATATTGAGCATCATTTGCTTCATTTCCTTGAGAACCACGATGAGCAGCGTCTGCCAAGTCCTGCCTTTGCCGGAAATGCCCTGAAAGGCAAACCCGCCATGGTGCTCAGCGCCACCATCAGCACATCGCCTACCATGATTTATTTCGGTCAGGAAGTGGGAGAGAAAGGGGAGGAGAATGCCGGCTTCGGCAGCGAAACACGCACAACTATATTTGACTACCAGGGAGTTCCGGCCCATCAGAGATGGATGAACGGAGGTTCTTTCGACGGCGGACAGCTGAGCACGGAGGAGAAAAATCTGCGCGATTTCTACACCAGGCTGCTCAACTTCTCCATCAGCAGCCCTGCCCTTATGGGGAATTACATGGAACTCCACTCCCACAACCGCATGCACAGCCCCGGATATTATGATAAAGGATTTGCATTTGCCCGCTGGTGTGATCGGGAGCATCTGCTGGTTCTGGTGAACTTTAAGGACTGGGTTGCCGATGAATACGAACTGTTGCTGCCGAAAGAACTGACGGATGCATGGAATCTGAAAGACGGAACCTACAGATTTAAGGATCAGCTCTACGGCGAAAGATCCTTCGACCTGATGGTTGAAGATCGTACAGGAAAGGTGAAAATAGTTTTGAATCCGCTTGAATCGCTGATTCTGAAGCTGGAAAATTAGCCTTACGGATGCAATCCGGGCGTCAGCCGGATTTCAGGTTTATGCCTGACGCCGGTATAGTTTTATCGGATATTTTAACTGAACTGCCTGCCATGATGGATTCACAAATACTCATTCAGCTTGTTACCATGCCTATGCCGTTTGGAAAATACAAGGGCACATTGCTTTGCAACTTGCCGGTTTCCTACCTCGAATGGTTTGAGCGTAAGGGCTTTCCGGAAGGCCGGCTCGGCATGTTGCTGCATACGGCATATGAGATAAAACTTAACGGACTTGAGTATCTGCTCGAGCCAATCCGGAAAAACCACCGGCCATGAAGCCTGCTTCGCTCCATTTGCTGAAAAATGAACTATCGGCTATACCTCAGAAAGAGCTGGTACAGTTTTGCCTTAGACTGGCCAGGTATAAGGTTGAAAACAAGGAGCTTCTGTCGTATCTGATTTTTGAGGCCGCAGATGAAGCGGCATACGTGAACTCGGTAAAAAATGAGATCGCTCTTGCTTTCGGTGAAATCAATACCAACCACAGCTATTACTTGCGAAAAAGCATCCGCAAAATCCTCCGGAGTTTGAATAAGTACGTTCGCTTTTGCGGTTCAAAACAGGCAGAGGCAGAACTGCGCCTGTACTTTTGCCGGACCATGAAAGATTCCGGACTGCTAATGCCCGGTGTTACCTCCCTTAATAATATTTATGCTGGTCAGCTTTCCAAAGTTCGCAGCGTGCTCCCCGCTCTGCACGAAGATCTGAGACACGATTATCTGGAAGAAATCCGATCGCTTTGAAGAATCAGTAAATCCGGCTAACCCTGCAGCTTTTTGCCAATATAGTAATCTGCAGAAAATCTGCCAGGACCTGCCAGCAGAATTGTAAGATACATGCTTAAATACATCAATGCGGGTTCTTTCGAGCTGAAGGGATCGCCGGCATGGGCATAAAAAGCAGCAACAAGCATGGTAACGATGAGTGGAATTGTACTCATTCTGCTCAAAAATCCCGCCAACAGCATCAGAGACATTCCGGCTTCCGCAAAAATGGCAAGCGAAAGACCAAATTCGGAACTTCCTAAAACAGCAGGAAATTTTCCGGAAGCAGCGATCGCAGAAAAGTTTATAATCTTTGGTATTCCGTGGGTTAGCATCATACTTCCGGCAGCAATGCGCAAAACTAAAAGTCCGAGGTCGGTATGGCTTCCCGTACGGGTATTAAATATTGTTTTTAACATTTTATGAACATTTGAGGCATTTTAAACAGATAAAGGCGCTCAATGTTCAGTGTTTATAAGGCTTTCACGTATTTTAACATCTCCGGAAGCAATATTTTCAAAATTCATTCTATGCCTTATTTTTGCTGATGTTTTTAACCTAACACCACATTAACACATGAAAAAAAACAGTTTGATCTTGCTGCTGGTACTTCTGGCATCGGGGGCTTTTGCCCAGAATGTGCAACTGCATTACGATTTTGGTAAGGATCGCGGTTATCCAACCACTACGGTTGAAATGTTCAGACCCGACAAATGGGGTTCGACCTTTTTCTTCGTAGATATGGATTACAACGTGGCCGATGTCAAAGGCGTCAGTTTGGCCTACTGGGAAATAGCCCGCTCAATCAACCTTGGAAAAACTCCATTTGCATTCCATGCAGAGTATAACGGAGGTTTCGGACAGTTTATGCCGGGTGGCGCCTACCAGATAAACGATGCATGGCTTGGTGGTGTGGATTATATATGGAACAACGGCGATTTTACCCGTGGCTTTACCTTCCAGGTTTTGTACAAGTACATACGCGACAAGCACGATGCAGCTTTCCAGCTTACCGGCGTATGGTACATGCACTTCCTTGACAAGAAAATGACTTTCAGCGGTTTTGCCGATTTCTGGAGAGAAGATAATACGTTTATGAGTGCCGAGAGGGCAACCGATGAGACCAAATTTGTATTTTTAGCAGAACCCCAGTTATGGTATAATTTCACCGGAAACATTTCCCTGGGTACTGAGCTGGAATTCAGTAATAATTTCGGCGGTCACAAGGGATTCGCCGTTAACCCTACACTGGGTGCAAAGTGGACCTTTTAATCCTTAAAAACGGAACGCTATGTTAGAAAAATACTTCAGGATTTCAGAAAACAAGACCACCGTACGTACCGAAGTGCTGGCTGGCCTTACCACGTTTATGACCATGGCCTACATCCTGGCCGTGAACCCCTCTATCCTGAGTGCTACAGGTATGGATAAGAATGCACTCTTTACGGCAACGGCTCTGGCATCCCTGGCTGCAACCCTAGTAATGGCGCTGTACGCCAAACTGCCGTTTGCACTTGCCCCCGGTATGGGCCTGAATGCTTTCTTTGCCTTCACCGTTGTGCTTGGTATGGGTCACTCCTGGGAGTTTGCACTTACCGCCGTTTTTCTGGAAGGCATCATCTTTATCCTGCTTACAGCCTTTAACATCCGGGAGCTTATCATCAACAGTATTCCGATGAATATGAAACACGCAGTTTCGGCTGGTATCGGACTCTTTATCGCTTTTATCGGTCTGCAGAATGCCGGTATTATCGTAAACAACGACGCAGTTCTGGTCGGACTTGGTTCCATAAAAACTCCTGCAGTTATTGTTGCCCTGCTTGGCGTTATTATTACCGGAGTGCTGCTCGCCCGCAAGGTAAAAGGCGCCCTGCTGATCGGAATTTTTGCATCAGCCATTATCGGTATCCCCCTCGGAGTGACCACATTCCCCCAGGGACATCTGATTTCTCTGCCTCCTTCCATTTCTCCAATTTTCTTTAAAATGGAGTTTCATAACATCTTTACACTGGATATGCTGGTGGTTGTTTTCACCTTCCTGTTTGTGGATATGTTTGATACAGTAGGTACACTTGTAGGTGTGAGCGATAAAGCCGGTATGCTCTCGAAAGAAGGTAAAGTTCCCAATGCAAAACAAGCCCTTTTTGCCGATGCCATCGGAACTACCCTGGGTTCCATGCTGGGTACCAGCACCGTTACTACCTATGTGGAAAGCGCGAGCGGTGTAGCCGAAGGCGGCCGTACCGGACTTACCTCGCTTACCGTAGCGGGTTTGTTCCTCCTGGCCCTTTTCTTTGCCCCGCTCTTCCTGATGATACCGGCGGCAGCTACCGCTCCTGTGCTCTTCCTGGTGGGTCTCTTCATGATGTCGCCCATCCTCAAGATCGACTTGAACGACTTTACAGAAGCCATACCCGCTTTCTTCACCATCATCATGATGCCACTGGCTTATTCAATAGCCGAAGGTATCGTTTTCGGTATGCTTTCGTATGTGCTGCTGAAACTTCTTACCGGTAAAATGAAGGAAATAACGCCGGTTATGTATGTGCTTGCAGTTCTGTTTCTGCTGAGCTTCTTTACAAAATAGCTCAGGAAGGACTTCCCGGCAGAACTGTCATTATAAGAACTCCCCCGGAAAATCAGATAATTCCTGACTTCCGGGGGAGACTTTTTTTATGGATCTTAAAGGTGGGCTATACGACCGCTGAGTCTTTTTCCCATGAAATAAACCTCATAGATGTAAACTCCGGTGGGGAGCCTGTGCAGTCGAATCATTTCCTTGTGATCGTCGTCCGATACGTATGCTGGCCTGTTTAGAAGGATTCTTCCATCCGATTGTATAAGCCTGATGATTACTTCACCCGGCTGAGGTGTGTTGATGATAAATGTAACTTCGCCGGGAGCGGGATTGGGGCAGATAAAACAGGTAAAGGTTTTTTTCTTCTGTGGATTGGCTTCAGAAATGCCCAGTGGCTGTGAACCGAATTCCCATGCCCCGATATCAATTACAGCGGTTTGATCGCCGTTGCCATCCCACACGCGTTCGCATCCACCCAGGTCGCACTCCGGCCACATGGTTCCGCTAAGTACCGCAGGGCCTGCATCCACACATGGAGAGCCGGCATTTAACGACCATGGATTTTCCCCAATATTCAAAAACAGCGGCTCAAGTCCGGTATTGCCACCCAGGTCGTTCATTCCTCCGCTTATTCCGTCTCCGTATGGTTCCTGAATAGCACAATAACTGATCTCAGACACACACCCTGCTGCCGACCAGACCTGACTTCCCTGAGCCGCCGTATTGTAATAAATAATGTTTGAAGTTAGTATGGGATTGCTTGTAACCGGAACGCCGATCATTTCGAACGTATTGCTTATCGCACCACCGTTCCCGGAAGCCTGATTACTGCATATGGTGTTGGCCAGAATGTACGGGCTGCATCCCCGGATGCTGAGACCGCCCCCATAACTTGCCTCGTTCAGCACAATTTGATTGTTGATGATCCGGGCATTGCTAAGATAGCAGCAGATGCCTCCGCCACCCGTGCCCGCAAGGTTTTCTTCTATGTAGTTGTGCTGTATGAGCGGATTTCCCCCCGATATGTTTATCCCGCCTCCGTGGTCCGCTGCCGCATTATTCCGTATTACGTTGTTCAGAATAAAAGGAGAGGAGAAGGTGAAAACGGCTATGCCGCCTCCACGAAATGCGGCACGGTTACCTTCAATAATATTCCTGACAATTCTGGAATTGGACATTGAACAATAAATACCGCCACCGTCGTGTCCCGAATAATTGGCCGTAATCCGGTTGTTACTGATCAAAGCGTTGGTTTTCTCACAAAAGATAGCCCCGCCTCCCCAGTCCGCAGCACCTGAAACGGCTTTATTCCGTCTGATCAGACAATGGGTTACGCTCAGCGTTGCCAGTTCAGCATAGATAGCACCGCCACGGTTGTCGGGACAGTCCCCGTAAACTCTTCCATATTCTATACGGCAATAGCTCAGGCGCGAAGTATCCTGTTCTGCATTAACGGTGTTGAGAAATCTCAGTCCGTGCCACCCGTGAACGGTGTCGGCCGCGGTGAACACAATGCTGTCGGTAACGCTGCCCAATGCATGCAGCCTCCCCATTACTTCGAATTTGTAATGACCGTTAAAAATTACTGTAACTCCGGGCCTAATCTCCAGTGCTGAACCAACAGGAATGTTTATTCTACCGGTAACGATATAGGGAGAACCATGCTTATCCCAGATGCCGCTGACTTCCCCGGCTTCAATAATTGTCTGGGCTGAACCGGCGATGCCCGGTAACCAGCATAACAATACAACCCAATACCGCAGCCATTTCATCTCTCATGCCTTTTGGGTGAAGAACTTTCGGAGAAATCACAGAAACACAAATATAATCAATTTTGGTCTGAAAAGCAAGTTAAAATATTAATAAAATACTAACATTCAATGAATTGTATATTTGCCGCATCGCACGATCCCTGCCCTGAAACCGGCAATCGCGTAGAAACGGATACGGGTCGGATTCAGCTACACTTTAACCGAGCCGTGATATTTTACTCTGAAAATTCTGAAGTGATGGAAAGATTGAAATAGCTATTTTTTAGGGTGCAGGGCGTTTTCGATATTTATTTGTAGTAGAGCCGTTTAATAACTTAGAGTTATGAAATTTTCTGTGTTTAAACCTACCTTCGGATATTGGTGATTACAACCCGATCAGCCGGACAATTCCAGAGCCTCTCCCGATCTTTAATTCGGCAAAATAAATTCCGGGTTCCAGAAAAGATAAATCAAGAGATGTTGCCGTTTTCAGTAATTCCTGTGTAAAAATCAATGTACCGAGAAGGGTGTAAATATAGATTTCCCCCTTATTGGTATAATTCAGCATTTCAATTGTAACACGATTAAAAAAGGGATTAGGAAAAATGCTGAAGTTTGTTTCATCCTTATTTGACGTAATATTGCCCAGTCCGCTGTTTGAGGTTTTCAGTATGACACCGTTTGAACCCGATGCAAAGCCGGAGTCAGGATTTGGAAAGAAAATGCTGTATAAATCTGCATTGGTATTGGATTGCTGCCTTACCCAGGATTGCGAATATCCGCAACAAATTACAACAAAGAAGAAGAAAAACAATCCTGCCGCTGATTCATATTTCACTTTGTAAAAATGGCTAATAACAGAAGAGCCAGACCCGTTTTTGCTGCTGTTAAAACCTGGTCTGATATCGCAGTTTAAATCATGCCGGATGTCCGCTAACAAAGGTTTTCGTTGGAGTTCGACTCCGTATGCAGTGGAAACACAAAGGTACGCAATCTGATGGATTATAGCAAGTAAAAATAGCAATAAGGTATTGATAAACAAGGGTATGGGGAGTCTCTTATTTCTGTATTTTAATGTTGACCCCGCATAAAAGCACAATTGAATGACTTCCGGTTCAACCGTTAAAATATCTGAATGCAGGACTGCATGCGCAGTAGTATAAAGCGTGAGCCTACACCATTTTTAACAACTGTTCCAGATGATGATATTGTATTCCGAATAGATGCTTTAACTCCGACAATTTTTTCACAATGGAGGGATCAGGCGTGGTACGAACTTTTTTCCGCAATCCCGAGAGCATTACGTTCTTGGGGGTGTGTTCGGTGGAGATAAATTCAGCTACGCTTGTTTTGTAACCCCAGGCCTCTAGAATCAGTGCCCGGATGGTATCCGTAAGGGTTTCAGCCTGCCGTTCTTCAAAAATGCCATAGCGGGTTATTTCTTTTAACACATTCTGCGGGCTTATCTGCTTTCGTATCTGCTTATGGCAGCAGGGAGCCACCATAATAACGCCTGCACCTGCCGTAATTCCCCTGAAAATGGCCTCATCCGTTGCGGTATCGCAGGCATGAAGGGCAATAAGCACATCAATGCTCTTTAGCTCAGACTCTTCAATCGATCCGGTAATAAAATTTAAATTATCAAATCCGGCCTTGACAGCCACCTTATTGCAAAACTCAACCAATGCCGGCCGCAGCTCGACTCCGGTCATGGTAAAGGGCTTCACGTTTTTCCGGTTCAGGTAGTCGTAAAGGGCAAACGTCAGATACCCCTTGCCGGATCCCATATCGGCTATTGAAAAATGTTCCGGCAAGGCCGCATTCTGCAGCACATCCTCAACCAGTTCAACGTAACGGTTGATCTGCCTGAATTTGTCTTCCATCCCGGTTTTTATCTTCCATTCATTGGTTAAAACGCCCAGTTCGCGAAGGTATACGTTGTTTTCGGCTGAAATAAGCCTGTGCTTTAACTTGTCGTGACGATACAGAGGCAAGGCCGTGGACGAAGCAGCCTTTTTCAGCAGTTTGCTGTTGCCTTTCTTATTGCTTAGTAAAGTGTAATCAGCAGCCGAGGTGAATAGATCCGCGTTCATGAATGTCTCGGTCAACAATAAATCAAGCCGTTTTACAGCTTCATCGGCCGGATGGTTCGAGGTAATGTCGCGGGTTTCGTGCCTGTAGGTAAACTGCAGCATAATCTGTTCCCTGATCGCAACCGGACGGATAAAAACGTTGTTCAGATCCGAAGCTTTTACGCGCTTATTGCTCAAGGTCAGTTTAATGAGCGTTGAATTGCCGAAACTCTCTGTGAGCAGGTTCAGCAGTGCTGACTTGTTTTCCTCTAAGGTCATGGATGCGGATTTATATGCAAAGTTAACATTTACACAACGCAGGCAGAGTTCTTATGTACCGGTTCAATGCTTCGCTACCGGCTTTTTTTGTGGTGATATCCCCGGGATTTGATAATTCTGAAAACCCTTGTTACATTTACCGCCCGAACCGCCAATGCGCAGGGCAATGAAGGTTCGAAACACGACAAACTAACCAAATACACAACAACCGGTCTTTTCAGATGATGTACCGGAACTGATTCAAACGAACGCATCATGAACAAACGTTACATTTTTGCATCATTGCTGGCATTATGCAGCATCGTATTATCCGCACAGGTAGTTCCCGGTGATCCGTGGTTTGGCGAAAGCTGTACTTCCATCATGGCAGGCAAAAAGGCTACGGCCGATGGTTCGGTGATTACTGCTCACACATGCGACGGTAACTACCGAACATGGGTCAGGATGGAAAAAGCTGCGGATTATGCCGATACGGCTTTTCATACCGTATACAAAGGCACGCTGCATACCGAAACGCCCGATGATATGCGCAAACTTACCATTGCAGGGCGCATACCTCAGGCAAAGCACACCTACGCATACCTCAACACAGCGTATCCTTCGCTGAACGAAAAGCAGCTGGCTATGGGCGAAACTACCTTCGTGGGCCCCGATACACTGGTTAACAAAAACGGGATGTTCCTCATCGAGGAGCTGCAGCGAATAGCACTACAGCGATGCGATAATGCCCGCGATGCCATCCGTCTTATCGGTGAGCTGGTCCGCGAATACGGATACGGCGATTACGGCGAGTGCATCACCATTGCCGATACGCGTGAGGTCTGGCAGATGGAGATACTGGGAGAAGGAAAGGAGCGGATCGGCGGCGTTTGGGCTGCCCAGCGCATCCCCGACGATCACGTGGGTATCTCTGCAAATATCTCTCGCATCGGAATTATCGACTTTAACAATCCGGATTATTTTATGGCCAGCCCGAACGTGAAAGAGGTAGCTAAAGAATTCGGACTTTGGGATGGGTCAGAGCCTTTTAAATTCTGGAAAGCCTATGCCAATGCAGAAAAGCCCTTCAAAATCAGGGAATTCTTTGTGCTTAGCACCCTGGCTCCGTCGCTCAACCTGAGTATGGATATGGACGAGCTTCCCTTTTCGGTTAAGCCGGAGAAGAAAGTCACAATAGAAATGCTTACAGAATTGTACCGCTCAACCTACGAGGGCAGTGCGTACGATATGACGCAGCACGTAAAAATGGTAAATACCCGCTTCGACAAGGACAGAAACATAATCGGCAGGGATACAATTATCAGTCCGGTTGCCAATCCCTGGCTTACAGGCGATGCCCGTAATACACTGAATCATATTGCTCCCGGAACCGTCGATTTTCAGCGCACGGTGTCGGTTTCATGGTGCTCCTATTCGCATATAACCCAGTTGCGCGACTGGCTTCCCGATGAGGTAGGAGCCGTTTCATGGTTTTCGTTCGATAATCCGGGTCAGAGCCCGCGTGTTCCTATTTATGCCGGTGTGAAACACGTTCCCTCAAAGTGGGAGGTATGCGGACAAAAGTCGTTCCGCGAGGATGCCGCACTCTGGAGCTACCGGAAAGCCAATAAGCTGGCTACGGTTTCGTGGGGAAAAACAAAAAAGAATATGCTCGAACAGGTGCTTGGTTTTGAAGCAAAGGCCAGACTCGAGATGCCCGCACTCGAAAAGAACGCCGCAGAACTTATCAGCTCCGGTAAAAATGACGAAGCCCGTAACTTGATCACAAACTACAGCAACGATTTCTCGGGTGCTACCATGCAGCGCTGGGCATCCATGGAAGCCAGGTTCTGGGAAATGTTCGGCCGGGGATTCTAAGTCATGCCAGGACGTAACGTTTGATTATTACAGATACCGCTTCACTGCAAATGGCATCTTCATAGTACCGCTGATTGCACGACAGCCGGTCTTCACCCCGGTATGTTAAGATAACAAGCATGTCCGGTTGCCAATCGGATTAACGGGTATTTTCTTTCTGTGTCTTCTGAAAAAACTGTACAGATATTAAAACAACCCTTTGGGTAATTCCGGACTCGCCGGTGCAGCCTTTAATTCTGCAGCAGTAAATGATACCAGCCGGATGTGATCAGCTCTTCCCGTATCTGGTATGCAGAAAGGCAATGGTTTCCCTCATAAGGTGGTTAAGGACTTCCGTGTTGATGTCGGCAAGTTTTTTAACGTAAATGCAACCTTTCCCCATTTTGAATTTTCCGAGGTTTTCGAGAAGATGCTTGTGTTCTTCATTTCCTGAAAACACGTAAAGTGAGATGGCAGCCTTCCTTGGCGAAAAACCGATCAGGGGCCAGTCGCCCTCTTGTCTGCTTTTCTCCGATTTGTAATGATACTGTCCGAACCCGATAATGGATGGTCCCCACATTTTAGGTTCTTCCCCGGTAATTTCCTGCATTATCTTCAGCAGTTCGAAGCTGTCGGCGCGTTTCTGTTCGGTATTCGCGAAAGTCATGATAAAGTCATGAACGCTTGCATCTGTTTTTTTAGTTTTTATTTCCGCCATGGTTTTTTAAGCTAATTATTCCGGATGAATTATTTTGGATAGAGTTATTACAAAATTAGGACATTCCTTCGTCGATACTGCAGTGCTTTTAAACAGGCGTTGGTTTACATAATCTACCGTAAAATCCGCAAAAAGGTCTCTTCAACTGCTGCGAGAATTTCACAAGCACTGAATGATGGGTGTTTGCATTTTTCGTTCAAACCTAAGGAATTTTAGGATGGTTTCTTTCGGTAAAATGCCACGTTGAAGACTTTGAATCTGACCTCTTCCATGGGAGCTGATTGTAAATAATTGAATAATAGTGTTATACTAAGCATTATTAATCAAAAGCCGGGTGTTGTAAAAAAAATCCTGTAAATCAATAATTTACAGGATTTTGTGGAGATGGCGGGAGTCTCTGAGCCTTCTGTATCCTGGATTTAGCAAGGATTTTGGAGATTTCTGTTTTTTCTATTCGATTTATTTTTGGTGTTGAATTCTATTTTTTTCTGCTGGAAAGTTGCTCCTCCAGCCGACCAATTTCCTTGTAAAGTTTGGCTATGGTTTTTTCCTTGTCAGCCAATTGTTCCTTCAATAGGTCAATAGCTCCTTCAGCTTTCTTTGTGTCAGTGGCCTTCCCCGGATGTGAAATGTCCTCCAAATCACCTTCACCTGTCAACAGCCATCTGGGATCCAGGTAATCGTATTCAATAACCATAGCAACTATGTGCTTTAAAGGAATCTGAACGGTTCCATTTATCCAGTTGCTGACGGTTTGTTTTGTTACGTTCAGCTTTCCCGCAATTTCTAATTGCGAAATTTTTTTTTGTTTTAGGAAAATACCAATCCTCTGATTTACTGTCATCTACAATTTTCTCCCCAACATTTTTTGAAAAAGTACAATAATACTATTGACAAGTACAATAATAATATTGTACTTTAGCCGCTGATTTGATGTACTAAGGTAGTACAATTCCAATATAAAATCAATACGTAAAAAAATGGACAAAGCCACTTTACAAAAAATCAAGAGCAAGCTACCCAGGAATTACGCCAGGCTTATCAAGGAAAAAACAGGAAAATCCTACAGCTCAATCTTTAAAACCTTCCAATACAATAACTCACTTTGTGTCCCGGAGGTAGTAGAAGCAGCTCTTCAGATTATCGAGGAATATCAAGCCAAAGAGGAACTTCTAAAAAAGAAAATTGCTGACTTATGCTAATCAATAAGATGCCGGCCGGGCTTGAAGGCTCAATTGAAATATACCGGTACGGTAGCGAACTGCGTGTATTGGTGAATGGTAACAAATTGGACTATCTCGAGTTGCCATCACTACTGCGAGAGCCATTTCAGGCAGAACTCATTGCCGATCAAGCAGCTTTGAACTGTATTAAGTTCGATATGCGAGTATCTGATCCAGATGAGATTGAAAAGAGGTTTGTGGCCTGTCGGTACGGTGCTCTGGATTCGACACCGGACCTCGCCGGTAATAAAACCTGTTCTGATGCACCTTATTGCGATTGTTTGTCAACTTGCCCTGGCTTCGATGTAGTTTGCAAAATTCCGCCCGTGCCAAATGGCCGATTGACCCGGCAAGAATACTTGATTATCCGATTGATCAGTCAAGGTAAACTCGATAAGGAGATCGCCTCCGAACTTTCGATTGAAGTTTCTACCGTTCGCACATACCTGTGTAGAATCCGAGAAAAGCTTTGTATCAATAACAGAATTGAAATTGCCTTCTGGGCAATGCAAAAAGGTGTTTAACAACCGCGTCCCCACGCAAACAAAAAGCTTATGAAAACTGACATTCTTGAATCCTTCTCCGAAATTTCTGCCCGGCTGAGAGCTCAACAGCGCATGGTAAGGAAAATTGAAAACATCATGAGGTTCCAGGACTGGAGGCTTGTGAATATGCATCAACTCCGTATCCGGAGTGAACGGCTGAAGTCTGAGCAGCTGAAGCTGGCACTCATAAAAGAAGAAATGTACGCACTTGCTGAAACTGTAATTCTTCCGGCATGGGTGAACGAGATCTAGCCAGGCGTCGCGGCCTTATCATTTTCTTTCTACTGTTTTTAACTGAATTATCGATCATTTTATTCATACTCTGATGTACGTTGAACAAACAGCCGAAGGCTTTAACATAATGTCAATCCCGGGAGATTATATTCCTGCTATCATCACTGCAATTGAAACCAGGTTGCAGAAGGCTCCTGATCCGGATCTGACCAAAGAAGACAAGAGATTTCTGAGGATGCTAACCAGGCAGCTCGATGAAGAAACCAGAATACAGGTGTAAAAAGCAAAAACCGGCAACCGGCAGGCTTATCTGGATCGATCGCAGTAATAATGAGCATCTGATCCATTCCGGGCCTTTCGCATTGCTTTCATATTACCGGTCTATACTCAGGCAGGATCCTTTGTATGCCGGTGGTAAATTCAAAATCACCTATTAATCTTCTGTAATTCACTTCATGCGCTATATTGATCAGGATAAGATTTATGATGCTACTGATGGCGGCCTGGACGTCTTTAAACATTATTTCCCGGCTGTCAATCTGACTGATCCCAAAAGCTTCTTTAAAATCCGGGATAATGAAAAAACTGCTTCGGCCAGGGTTACCTGGTATGATGGTTTCTGGCGGATAACTGACTTTGGCCAGCAGGATCAGATTAACGGCCTCAAGGCTATAGATTTTGTTGTCTGGAGGGAAGGTCTGAGCTTTTACGATGCCTTGCTTTTTGTTGAACAGGTAATTATTGGGAGAACTGTTGAAGGCAAGGAGTTTCAGAAGGTAAAATGGGCTCCGGAATATGAAATGCGGGAAATGCTTCCTGCTGATAAGAAAGGGGCATACAATTTCACTTTCAAGGAACACCCCTCAGCTGAGGACCTCTCCGCCATCGGGCGCTATGTAACGGAAGACACCCTGGATTATTTCCATTGCCGGGTGGTCGAAAAGTATGAGTACTGCGGTAATTCAAAAAAGCATAACCGGGATGTAGTACATGTATTTAAGGCAACAAAGGATTATCCGATCTTCCTGTTTGACTATAAGGATTTCCAGAAGCTCTACCGGCCGCATGAAATTGAGAAAAAACACCGGTTCCTTTATATCGGGCAGAAACCTAAGGAGTACGTTTATGGCCTGGAGCAAATCCTTGAATGCGATAATGAATTTCTGGACGAAGAGCAGGCAGATCTGACACCGCCTCAGGATAAGCCCTCAGCAAAGGTCAGGGATCTGTTCCGTTGCTCCGGTGAGTCTGATGCCATGAATCTTCATGCCCTGGGCTTTCATGTTTATTGGCTGAATAGTGAATCTGCTGAATTTACTTATGAACAATTTAAGCAGCTGGACGATCTTTGTGAGAATCACTACCAGGTAATGGATCTGGACCGTACCGGCCAGGCTCAGGCATTGAAGAATGCCCTGAAGCATATCAACCTGTATACAATTGAGCTTCCTGAGTGGCTGAAGCATAAAAAGGATTGGCGGGGCAATCCATGTAAGGACTTGAAGGATTTTATTAATCTCAGTGGAGATTATCAGGATCAGACTTATTACAATTTTCTTGTGCTCAAGCGCAATGCCAGGAGAATTAAATTCTGGCAGAAATCAACTGATGATAAGACCGGCAAGATTAGTTATTCCATCAACATGGAATTTTACTATTTCTTTCTTCGCGCTCAGGGGTTGTATCAAATGGAGTCAATCTATCACAAAGGTGCAAATTACTGCTATGCCTGGATAAAGGGGAAAGTGGTGGATCTGATAGCGCCAGACTCAATAAAGCGTATCGTTAAGAGATTTACAAAGGAATGGATTAAGAGTAAGAATTTAATGGATGGTATTGATTTGCTGAATAAAATCAACACCTCCAATCAAATTACTGAAGGGAATCTGGAAGCAATAGATGAGATAAAAATTAACTTCAAAAATCACAGCAGGGATACCGAATATCTTAATTTCAGAAATGGATCTATAAAAATATCAAAGGATAAAATTGAAAAGGTTAAGCACGAGGATTTACCAAATTTTATCCTTGGAAGTCTCGAAGTAAAAAAGGAACCAGTCAGCCATTTAATTCAGCGTGACATCAGAATAATTGAAAAGCCTGCAATTACTGTAGATCCAACACCAGCATATCAGGATCTTTTATCAAAACTTAATTCATCCCGGACTGATGAAGAACGTGAGCTCTACAACCTTCAGCTGGCTCAGCTCTCAGACCTGGATAAGTACGAAGTAAAAATACACGATGAAGATTTTATTTTCGTCCGTTTCCTGCGCGATCTGTCCAGGCTTTACTGGCGCAAGGAGCTCGAGCTTCGCCAAACATTAACGCCTGATGAACGCAAAGAGGAAAACCTAACACTTGCCAACTTCCTTTTTGTTCTTGGATATCATTGCGCACAATACAAGGATCCAGGCAAACCCTGGCTTACTTTCCTGCAGGATATGCGTATCAGCGAGATTGGCCAGAGCTCGGGAAGGTCAGGAAAAAGTTTGCTTTCAAAAGCTGTCAGCTATGTAAGGGCATCATTTTATAAAGGTGGACGCTCTCTGGATGACAAAAACCAATACCAGTTCTTTTATGATGGAATGACAGAGTTCCATGACTTCATTGAGGTAGACGACATGCATGAATATGCAGACTTTGCTTTCTTTTACACTCAGGTAACTGGCAAAAGAGAAGTAAATCCAAAAAATTACACCCCTTTCACCCTGGAGTATGAAGACTCCGGGAAAATGCTTATCAGTTCAAATTTCGAGCTTCAGAATTATGACTCGAGCACAGTGGCCAGGCTGTTGAACTGCGGGGTCTCCGACTATTACCACGAGGCAACAAAGTTCAACGATTACAAGGAAACGCGCACCCCCCTTACAAAGTTCGGGCGCCGGCTCTATGATGATTTTACTGATGAAGAGTGGATCAAATTCTACAACCTCATTGCATACTGTATCCAGTTAACAATGCGCTTTTACAAAATCCAGCCCCCGCTAATGAACCTCGAGAAGCGCCAGCTCCGCAGAACCATGGCTCAAGGCCTTGGCCGGGATGAAGACTTCTTTACCTGGGCAAATGACTACTTCATTAACTGCCCACTTCCTGAAAAGCCTCAGATATCACCTATTGATAACGGGTATTTTAACACCTACGTTGTCCGGGAATATGCCTTTGAGAACTTCAAAGCCAGGCTTTCGAAAAAACAGCAAAGCGACTACAGGAGCGGAAAATTCAAATCACACATTCAGGCGTGGTGCGATTACTATGGTTTTGAACTGAACCCTATTCAGCTCTGCACCGGCAACAGTACCGAATCACTCAGACGGATCATCAAATCCGTGGAAGGCAAATCAATGGAGTGTTTCTATATCTCAACAAAGCCCGGAGATAACACTAATATCCAACAACATGAAGAGGACAACAGCAAACCGCCATTCTAGAAGGGAGCAGCGCCGGTTGGACCGGATAGTGTGCGATGTTTTCGGAATCACACTGCGTGAGCTGCACCGGAACACTACCCTGAGGACCATAACTGATGCAAGGCTTACGGCCATGTACCTGCAGAAGGAATTGCTCAGGCTTTCACACCCGGCTATTGCCAGGTACTTTAATAAGAAAGCCCATGCAACCAGCATCAATGCACACAAAACCATCAGCGGACTTGTGGCTACAGATCCGCTTTTCGGGGAAAAGGTAAGCAAGTGTAAGCAGTATTATCAGGAGTATACTCCATGCCGGACCAAACAGCGGTACAATCTGCACTACCTTATTACCCAGGCAGGAATCAAAGTCTCCGGTCCGGAGAAAACTATCTATATCCCGGCTTCAAAACAGCAGGTACTGGAAGGTATCCTGAAGGACAGAATTGAACGCCTGGCCAGGAAACATAATTACTCACTTCAATTAACCATAGACTGATGAATGCTGATTATTTAATGTTAAGGCTCAGGCAGATCAGGAAGGGATCCTTGCCTGCTGAAGCAATCCTTGAGGTAGTGGATCCTCTCCTTGAACTGCTGGATCTTGTTACCACTGATAATGTATCTATCCCGGCCGCGGGAGAAAACTCGGTGTTTATTGCCGGAGATCTGTTTTCTGCTGACAGGAAGCTACAGATGCAGCGAAATTCAGACGCTGAAAACCTCCTGAAAGCATACGGACATAAACCGCTTAATCCGCTTTCACTTATTCCTGAAGGTTCCGGCTGGCAGCCGGCAATGCGGATCAGCCTTACAGCCCTTATTAAAAACTGTACATCCATTGCGCTGTTCCCGGAGTGGGGCAGGAGCCGCGATGCGCAAACCCAGTTCCTGGTGGCCAGCCATCTTGGATATAATGTAATCATGCTATGAAAGATCCATATCTGGGAGAATTTGGCCGCTGGATATACAAAACCCTTCCTCAAGGAATGCGGGTGGCCGGAATCGATGATTTCAGAACTGAGAGGGGAGTGGAACCGGAGGGAATAAATTTTCTGGTTCATACCTACCATTCCAATGAATTCGAGCACCATGTTTCGAAACATGGGGTAGTGGAAAAATTCCGGCCATGGATTGAGGATGGCCGGGTATATGTTAAATCAACCAACCAATAAAGCTATGGACACAAACTCACAAATGAAAGTAATGGCTGCCGGGTTCCGGATCATCAGGACTGATGATCAGCCATCCCCGAGAATCAAAGTAAAAGAGAACGGTAACTATGAATGGAGAACTTTGGAGAAATTTGAAACTAAGGCGGCACGGGACAGGCGGTTTAAAGAATTGCTGCAGGATATTAGAACTATTCATGATTAATAATCTCCAAGCGGAATAAGAATTATGAGTTACGGAACTTGTAATTATTGCAGATGCACCAAATTCGATGATGGTGTTTGAACCGCCGTATACGTGACCCGTACGTACGGTGGTGTGAGAGGCGCACCGGTGGGCTTATGGCTCACCGGCCGTCTACTCGATTGGCGGCTGGCGATTATTATTCGAACTCATATAGGTCTGGATACTTTGATACAAGTTCGCCCAATTCAAAGGCCATGTGTTTCTTTTTGTATATTTCAAAAAGTGCTCTAAATGCGAAGTAGTTATGTTGATTCATTCTCAAAGATTCATTCAAGGTAGTAATTGCACTACTTGCATTGTTTTTAATGTAAAAGTCATACTCTGCCTGCATTTCCCTCATTACATTATTAGCTTTTTTATCTAAACTTTTTGAAGCATTCTGTAGAAGTTCTTTGATTGTATCTAAGTCAAATTCACTTTTATCAGCTTTCTTTATTAGACAAGTGAAATATGCTTGTATATGGAGAATATTAGTTTTAAACTTCTTATAATTATCTCTTGACCAATTGAGTGCTTTCATGTACTCACCTTTCCTCAGATAAACATTTACAAGTTCGCGTTTTGTTCTTGAATGATTTTCATCAAGTTTTAAAACTTCTAAAAAATGATCTTCCGCTTCATCCATTTTATCTCCATTTCTGTAATAGAAGCCAAATAGAAAATGAAAGTCAATTTGCGATTCGTTATCTTGATTATTGAAAAAATTAATCAATTCAAAAAACTTTTCATTTTGAGTTCTGCAATAAGCTAGACACAGCCAATTTCTTGTCTCTCGAATAATTTGGAAATCAAATTTATTTTCATTTTCAAGTAATTTTGTTGCAAGTTGAATTACTTTTTTATACTGCCGGTCATTATATTCTTTAATAATGGATTTTAAAATGAATGATGGAATTAAGTACTTTGTTGGAATCGCAATATTTTCTTTAATCATATTTTCCAAAGTGAAAAGAAATTCAGAATAGTCAGAAGTTTCGGTCAACTCAAGTGGCTTCTGAATTGCTTCTCTTGCAATTTCCTTTATACGGTTATTAATAGATTGGTTAAGTTCTAATCTAGAACGATTTATATAATCAGAAATTGAACTGTTTAATTTTAGATAGTCATGGGTTGAGCTAACTGAGAAGAACAATGTTAAATCAAACAACTTCTGGATTGCTTTATAAACTTCATCTGTCTCTCCAAATATCTTAAACACCAGATCGTGACTTATTATTTCAAATTTTGATAAAGCAATCAGCATTTGTGTACATAAAGGGTCGTCTTTTAAAAATTCTAAGATTGACAGGGCTCTTAACTCATCAAATTCCTCTATGTCTTTCACAAAGGCTTTTGAGTCCACAAGCCCCATGCTTTCTATTAAATTTGCAGCATAAATTATTTGGCCTGGAATACCATGTAAATATTGAAAGAAGAATTTAATATCTTCCGGACGTAGTTGTTGTTTGATAATATTAAGATACTGGATAAACAATGTCTGAGTGTCCTCTTGGGAAAGTTCGTCAATTTGAAAATTGAGAACATTCCCCAATTTCTTAATATGGGGTCCATAAGGTTTAAATTTAGATATTAAACAAATTGAAACTTGGTTTAAAAGATCTGGTGTAGATATTATTTCACGAAACCAACCAACCAAGGTATGATTGGGAAGTACAATACTACCTTCATCTATAATAAAAAGTAATTCTTTTGTTTCAGAATATTTCTTTAAGAATTTTCTTCCAAGCTCTATTTTTGTTTCAAGGTCATCAGTTGCAAAATTCTTTTTAAATACTTCAGGGATTATTTCAATAAAATTGAGCTTATATAGGAAGTCTTCAATACTTTCCTTTGATCCAATTGAAACAGGTACAGGTTCATACCATTTGTCAATTACTCTGGTTTTTATAAGTCCATTTCTTAAAAAAGTTCTTCTTCCCATGCCTTCGAAAAAACTTGAAGCAATGATGCAGGTCGGCTTTGTATTTTCAATATTTATGATTCGCCTTTCGAATTCCTGCATAATATCATTTCTCCCAACAAATAAGTCATTTATATCTCTTAGATGAGAAAACTGCTTAAAGTTGCTTTCCCGAAGTAACTGTTTTATTTTTTTTAAAATAATTACTTCATTGTCAAAAACTCTTAGATTATAAGGTTTTCTTATCCATTCGGGTATTCGTTTGTCCGAATGATGGATTGACTTATCAATTATTATTGGAAAAATTCTATCTATTCGCTTGTCTGTCGAAAGTACTCTAGCATGAGTTATTTCTTTCTCAATCCATTCAGACTCAAGTGCTGGTTGAGAAATAAATAAGACGAAAACATCTGTATCTTCTAAACCTTTAAATATCTCGTCTAAAGTTAGATTACCTGCCTCAAAAGTGAATTTGTCATAGTGACAATTGTTTTTGCCCAGTTGAGTAGCTATTTTCTCAACTAGTCCCTTGTCTTTGCTGCTGTGTGAAAGAAATGCTTTTGCCATTTTTTTGCTGTTAAGGTATAGATTTTTTTCGATATTGAAATATTGATGTAGTCGCACTTACGCTTGCCGCCAACGTTTTGCCGCTTTGCGAAGGCGGGGATTTTCAGCACTAAACTTCATTAGATGCACAAAGCTTTAATTTAGCACTTCACTGTCTTAGAAGCACGAAATCCCCGCTTTTGCAAAACGGCTGTTAGCGGTAGTTATTCTCATTTGTATTTCAAAATTCGTTTATGAAGTTTTGTCCCAAGTTCGTAACTAATCAAAACAGGTTCGTCAGCTGTGTTCTCCTTAAAAATGCGAATTGATAGTTCTTCCTCTTTCTCATTTGAAAACCTTTCAGCCCATTTCGTTAATTGGTCGGTGTCTGTGTCGTCATACATTTTGAATTCATACATAGCGTATTGACCAGCCATAATTCTGTCCCGTTGCGGTGTTATCGGAGTTAGTTTAAAAGTATTTGATGGGAAAACGTGAACGTTTAACCAGGGCAAATCCTTATTTGTCCTATTAAACACGGTCATATAATAATTAGGTGTATCTGTAACTCCGTCTTCCGCACACTTTGTCCACCAGTGTGCAGTTACACCTACTTCATTTCTTGCACCAAGTTTTTTTATTGCTTGTTCAATCGCCAAACAAGAACTACCAAGTGCTGATTGAATTGTTCCTTTTCTCGGTGGCTCAAAAGTCGCAGGAGTAATTCCTCCTAAGTCAGAAGGCAATTTCAATTTTGCTTGTCTGTCTACAACCATAAAAGTTCTTTCAATGCCAAGACCACCTATAAACAACCCTAATTCAAAAATTACATTGTCCCTTGGCGATGCTTGTTCTTGGTCTCTGCTTATAGTAATGTCGTCTTCAGTTAGAACAAGAATAGCAAAGTCAAAGTTGTCTAACGATTTTACCAATGTTTCAAGTGTTCCTCCTGATAGTCCGAATAATCCTTGTGACCATATTTGACATTCACAAGTGTAGTCAAGATTGGCTTGAATTCCTTTCGCTGCTTCAAGTCCTTCTGCTGATGAACCTATAAATACAAATGGTTTTTCTCTCATATTTAATTGTTTCTATCGTGTCTGTTATAATTACCGCTAACTTGTAAATAAACGCATAAACTTTTAAGGTTTAAGCGTTTGCAATTGCTTGTAATCGCTTGTAATCAAATATAATTATACCTGCAACCATTCTACAATCGCCTGTATAATTACTCACTAGCCAATCCATGCCCATATTTCAATCAACCGGGATTATTTTTGGCCATCCGGCAACCAATATATTAATTCACGTTATGCCGCGGCTTCTGCCGCACACTAGTGAGCGCAGCGAACACCATATATTTACCTGTTTTCCAATTCAATCCATTTGCATATTTGCAAAACCACCCCCCAACCCCCAAAAGTATTTTATTACTGTAATTTGTAATAATAATGGTAATCTAATTGGAAAACACAAAGTTATAGTATTACAAATTTATTACAAAAATTCCGGCAATTTGTAATTTTTTCGGGTTTGTAATTTTACTTACCTGCTAAAGAAGCTTAAAATTTGAGCCTTACAAACTTCTGTAATTTTGTAAGGCTTGATAATCAGAGCAATAGAAATGCCTTACAAATCGGATTGTAATTTGTAATGAATTTAATATCAAATATATAGAACCATATTTAAGGGTGAATTACAAATTTTTGCCTGTTTTCAGGACTTTTAACAGGGGTGTGTTTTTTGAGTTAACATGTTAATCCTTCAGCCTGTCAAAACTTGACAGAATCTGCAAAGTGATTTTATATTTACGCATGTTCACTTTGTTGCTCCCTACTAAACCTTACGTACATCAGTTTCTGACCCAGAACTATGGTAACCCGGCAGATATCTCTGCAGATCCACGCCTCCAGAATTACCTTCGACGGTGCCTGAGAAAACCATCCCGCCGGCGCCATGTAAACTATGCCAGGTTAAAGCTGGCCAAGTATTCCTGCGAGTCCAGGATATTGATTTCTTCTGACGACTTCTACAGGTATGGCTGGGAGCTCACCAGGACTGATTCTATCTCATTCAACCGCGAGCTGGAGAACCGGGCAAAATTCTTTATGCGGAACATGGTTTCCCTGTATGTTTCATTCATGAACCTGAAAGATGCCATCCTGCTGTTTCAGGAAAATTTCAATTACCCTGAAGACACCTGGAGTTATGATTCCATCCGGAAGGACTTCGACCGCCATGGGAGTTTTCCGGCAACATCTTTTGCCGCTCATTTAATAGAAAAAACAGAAAGCATTTTTTTGGACAATTTGTCGGAATTGGGGACAATTTGCCCGCAATTCAAAAAGAACTATGAAAAGCGTAAACAAGCAATCTGATCAGCTCAGTGGTCACCTTGAGGTTCTGGCGGTCCCACAGTCAAACATTGCAGGAATATCGGGTTCACAGATCACCCTTCGGGATCCTGAATTCGTGTTTGAACTTATCTGTGCCAGGGAAAGCATAAAGCTTCAGTTACCCTCGGAATACTCTCAACCTGGTAACGCTTACAAGCCTGTTATTTCAGGCTTTATTCCCGGAAGGTCTTCTGATAATGATACCATTCTGGATCTGATGCTCCGGTTCCGGTTTGTTGTTGTGCTCCGGAATGCAGATGGCAAATACACGAGAACAGGGGATCTGAACCATGCCCTTAAATTCGGTTATGAATACTCAACCTCTCCGGATCCTGCCGGCCAACACGGTTACGCTTTCTCATTTTCCGGTGCTGTATTAACTCCCCAAAAGTCTGTCAAATTGCCGTTTTCAACGGAATAACCTGCTTTTCTATCTCCTTTTTGTCCTTTTTAACGACAGCTGGCGGGCAGTATCATTGCAGAAAAATACTGCAATGGCGAAGAAAATTTTAATTATTGATGGCAGCATCGGGCAATATGGCTACTCAAAACAGTGGCTCAATTATATGCTCAACGGTGCCGATAACGATGAAATTGAGGTTCAGATCTCGAGCCTCGGAGGTTCTGTAGATCATGCAATTTCAATGCATGACCGCCTTGCTTCCCATGGCAATGTAACCGCTATCCTTACCGGTATGGTTGCCAGCTCTGCAACTATTATTGCCCTGGGTGCAAAATCTACCCGCATGAGTCAGAATTCGATGTACCTGATCCATAAAGCCATGATATGGATCGATGAATGGGGCACACTGAATGAAGATGATATCGATGAACTCATTGCCAAACTCGAGAAGGAGAAAAACGAAGTTGCGAAAGTAACCCTGTTGGTTGCGAAAATGTATGCAACCAAATCCGGCAAAGGGGTCAAAGATATCCTGGACCTCATGAAAAAGGAAACCTGGCTTACCGCTGATGAAGCAAAGAGCTGGGGCTTCATCGATGAAGTTTACGCGCCGTCAAAAGTCGTCAACTTCGCTGAGGATCTCTCCATTGTTGCCATGCTGCATGCCAACGGTCTCCCGGTGCCGGCGCAAACCGGGGAAACCGAAATCGATGAAGAATCCCTCTTCAATCGCCTGTCAGGCCGCCTTGCTGAATTTTTCAAACCCAAACATAATTCCGAAAATTCAATGAAGAAGCAATTCCTGAACCTGAACAAGGTTCTGAAAGTGGATAAGCTGGAAGCTTCAGCAGAAGGTGTTTACCTTAATGAAGATCAGCTTTCAGCCATCGATCAGGATCTTGCTGCACATGCCCGGGCCGAAACTGCCAGGACTACTGCTGAAACCTCCCTTACCAATGCAACAACCGCATTGGATTCCATCGATGAGTCTGTAAGAAATGCAGACACAATCGAGAACAAAGTAGCCGCAATCAAAACCCTCCTGGCCTCGAAACCTGGCAGCAAGCCTGCCGGCGTTCAGGGAAAAAAGGATAATGATCCGAAGGACGACGGTGTCGACTGGGATACCCTTAACAGCCTGCCCCACATGCAGGATATTGACTAATCTTTAAATCCGCAGAAATGGACGTTAGTGAAATTGTAACCGCGTTCGGGGCATATTATGAGAAAAGTGCCCAGAACAAAAACCGTATCCTGGGAATGCTTACCCAGGGGTTGGTAACCCCCGGGATCTGTACTCCCATCAAGACTGATGATACTATTTATAAGCTGGCCCAGCTTACTATCCAGAAAATCGTTCAGTCATTCCAGAAGGGTTGGACCCCAAAACATGCAACAGCATTTACCCCCAACGAGCTGAAGCTTTTCCACTTTAAAGTGGATGAAGATATCTGGCCTGATGATGTTGAAGCCAGCTGGCTCGGGTTCCTTGCCTCAGAAGCCGTCAGCCGTGCTGAATGGCCTCTTATCAAGTACCTTATCGAGCATCCTGACCAGGGTTACCTGGCCAAGATCAATTCCGATATGGAACTTGAAGAATACGGCAAGGGTGTTTACCAGGATCCGACCCCCGGAACCCCCGGTGATACCGGTAAATCTATGAACGGCCTCATTCATCAGCTTCAGGCTGGTGTTGAAGCTGAAACCATCAACTCCATCAACATCGGTGCGCTCAGTGCTGATACCATCTTCGACCAGGTTGAATTGTTTGTGGATGGCATTGCTGAAGTTTATCAGCATGTAAAAATGGATGTCTGCCTTTCTCCCCGTTGGTACAAAGCTTACTTCCGCGATAAGCGTGCAAACGGATTCTATGACTACAAGTCGAGCCGTGATATCAATGCTGAAATCGACTTCACTCCCCAGCAGGTAAAGGCGCTGCCCTCCATCTCCGGGACTGATACCATTTTCGCAACTCCGAAGAACAATCTGCTTCATCTGACCAAGAAATCCAAGAACAAAACAAACATCAAAATTGAAGAGTACCGCAGAAATGTGAGCTTCTACTGCGACTGGTGGGAAGGTATTGGCTTTGGGATGAACGCAGCAGTGTGGACTAACCTTCAGAAGGAAGTCCAAGGAGGTTAATTCATAATTACGAAAACAGCCCTCAATTGCCTGAGGACTTATTTACAAACCTTTAATCTCAAGTAAAGTGGATTTTACTGATATTCTTAAAGACCTACCCGATGGTGAGAACATGGGAGGTCTACCACAAAAAGTGTATTTCGGCTATCATGCCGATGTGGCGACCTGGCCGACGAAACCGGCAGCTCCCCTCAATATCGACGAGCAAGCCGTTCTTACTGGCGATCTGACGATGAAGGAAGGAAAGCGCATGTTTGAAATGTACCTAACAGACGACACCGGAGAATTTAAAATTGAACCGGTCGGTGAATCCGATGGAAAGTCGTTTGTTTCAAGGCTTTCATTCTTCCATCCAGGACTCTCTTCCAAAGTTCTGGGCTTTATGAATGCTGCAAAGAACGAAAACCTTGTTTTCATTGTCCCGGACAACAATGGTAATATGTACCTGATGGGTGATGCACTGCGTCCTGCTACCTATTCGGGTTCTCCTGATGGTATCGGTACCTCAAAAGAGACAGCTGGAAGGCGCGGAGCTTCTATGGAGTTCACGTACAAAACAGCCAACCTCTATCTATATGAGGGTAGCATCCCGTTGACCATCGCAACAATACCGTGACCGTCCACAAGTATTTTAAACTGAAAGGTGTCGAACCTGGGAAAATAGTGACTAAAAAGTTTGGTCTGCTGGACTTCAGAGAGAAGATTCCACTGCCGGTCTTAAAAGAACTCTATTTTTCCGGGTTTCCCTACCTGGAGCTGACCACGGAGGGCGCAAAAAGGTTGGCCCCGAAATCAGAATCATAATTTTAGCCCTGTTAACCAGGGCTTTTTCGTTAAAACCATATCCAATGAAAAATAAGGTACAAGAATGGATTCGGGAAGGTTGCAATTTCGATCATGGGCTTAAACTTTTGACTGTGATCGGGAAAAACAAACAGCTTCCCAGGATAATGGCAGGCAGTGAAAAGAGATATGCCGGTAAACTTCTTTATGAACTCTGTAAAGCAGGTGGTTTCTCAATGCATGAATTTCAGGAAATGAAGGAATCGCTTTTATCGTCGTCTGAACAATCGGATGGAGAGAATACCGGAATTTCTAATTCGGACAATCCTGGAATGACTGCAGAACACAAACCAGAAACTGTGGAAGCAAAAGCTCTACCGGATAATGTTCAGCGGGTAATTAAAGAGCACTCAGACCTCTTTAAATTAAGAGCTCAACTCCACGAACAAATGACAGAGCTGCCTGAAGATAACAGCCAGGAAACAGTCAAAAAGCGTAAAAATTTGTCGGATTCCATTGCACAACTTTCGCCGCGTATTGATCTTATGTTCGCTGCAAAAGAATCCTTTTACACCGAAGGTATGTTGCCTGATATGAAAATCCTTTTTCCGGAACCGCCGGCCGATGATCCAGGAGCCAGCTTACTGCCTTCTGATCCTGCAGAGCTTAAGAAGTTGAAAAAAAACCTTCAATCTGCAAATACGAAAGACCAGAATATGCTGGAATTTCAGGATGCAAAAAAGGGGGATAAGCCAAATCCAATGCCGGCTGGACCAAAACGTCAGAAGTTAGAGTTCAGAATCAAGGATAGAATAGCTCAAATTGAAGAAATCGATTATAAAATTTTGAGCCTTGATAATCAAAACGAGTGAAGCATTTGAAAAACCGGTACCCGAGGGTTTGATTTATCCGGATCAACCGGTGATCTTAAAAAGAAATACCGGATTTGTCAGGTTGCTGGCGGATCCGGATGTTTTGCTTACCAAATCTATTGGAGTGTTGGATCCGGATAGAAATATCCATTTCTACAGTTGGGCAAACTTTAACCTGGTTAAGCTCATTCTTTACCTGTTAAAGCAAACGGGTCCGGCCAGTTTATTTATGACTTCATACAGTTTCAGTCAAAAGAGCATCGAATCCCTTAATGCAAGAAAGGCTTCAGGACTAATCAGGGAAATAAAAGTGCTGGTAGATAATCGTGTTAAAGTGATGAGTCCGAAACCATTTCAGATGCTAGCCGGATCCTTCGATTATCGATGTACATCGGTACATGCCAAAGTAGCACTGATCTGGAATGAAACCTGGAAGATCAGTGTTATTACCAGTCAGAACGCTACCGATAATCCAAAACTTGAACGAGGTGTGATCTATACTGATCCTGCAATTTTTGATTTTGACTATAAAACACTTTCGGATGTATTTGACAGAGGATCAACTTAAGGAAATTGAAAGTATGGCATCCTTATTCTTCACTCCCGAAGAAATTGCCATTAATATTGAGGTAGATCCAGAAGAGTTTATAACTCAACTGAGGGCACAATCCAGTGAAGCTTTCAGAAGATACACTAAAGGCAGATTGAACAGTGAGGTTGATCTTCGAAAAGCCATCCAGCAGGCAGCCCTTCATGGTTCCACACCGGCACAGCAGATGATGCGAGACTGGCATAATCGGTCAAAATATGAGTAGAAAGGCCCTTGAAGATACCCGGTTTGAGTTGATAAAGGCACATATTCTGGAGCCGGATAATTCCCCACTGAATCCAGAGCAGCAGGAGATACTGGATAGGGTAATTTCCATTGCAAAAGTCCTGGATAAAAATCCTATCCAAAAACAGGCTGTCGCAATTCACCAGGTGAAGTTCCCCGAGCTTTCTCGCTCCCAGGCTTATGAAGATCTTCGCCTGTCCATGCGCCTGTTCAATACCATCCACACGTTCGATTATGATTTCTGGCAAACCTGGACCATTAACGATATTGTCAGAAATATTGAGCGTTGCAGGAATAATGCCACGCCGCAGGCTTACCGGGTTATCGCGATGGAGCATGCAAATCTTATAAAGATTCTGGGCGAACGGCCAGCCGAACTGGAGGATCCCCGCAGGACTGAAAAGCATTCATTCTACATCTTGGTGCAGAATAACAATACCTCGGTCAAGATAGACATGAATAACCTGGAGAAATTGCCTGCCGGGACCCTTCAGGAACTTAACCGTGCTTTGTTTGGTGGCAAAGAGATAACAGAAGCTGAAGCTGAAGAATTGTTCAGGACATGATCAATGAATTAATTTCCCTCAATAACCCCCAGCAGATCTCCGTTATCAATAATCCGGTTTCGGAAGTTGATATCTGGGGACGTGGTACCGGTAAATCTTTTATTGTTGGCTGGGAAATTAACCAGATAAACCGGAATATGCCCAGGGCCGTTACCGGTATCACCGGGCAGACTTATGGGCAGCTGTTAACACGAACGCTGCCATCTACTTTTAAATTCCTGGAATCGCTCGGATATGAAAAGGACAAGGATTATCTTATCGGGCGCAAACCCCCGAAAGGGTGGGGGCTTTCGCCTTATGAGAGGATTCTGAAATATGACAATTTTATCAGTTTCCGGAATGGGAACGGGTATCTCATGCTTTCTCAGGATCGTTCCGGTTCTGCTCGTGGTCCCAACCTGGACAGGGAAATAGTGGATGAAGCTCTAACCATTGATAAAACCCAGTATGATCAGGAGGTATCCCCGACATCCCGGGGGAATGAAGAATATTTTGGTTTCAAATCGCCCAAACCTATCCGGCAACATCACGGTTTCCGTTATGTTTCTTCCATGCCATTCCTTCAGGAACAGAAGTGGCTATTGGATTATGGTAAGTATTATGAGGAGGAAGCCGGTATCATGCTGTTTGATATCTGGAACCGTGTTGTAAAGCTCCAGCTGGAGCTGATTACTGCTTACCTGGATAAAAAGCCCGCCCTTTTTAAAGACATCTGGAATGAAGTGGTCCGCCTCAAGAAGCAGATCACTCCATTCGTGTCAAAAGATGGTATACTGTTTACCCTGGCTAATGCCTTTGACAATATCACTAACCTGGGAATGTCATACATTGCCCGGGAATATAAAAAACAAACCCTGCTTACCTTTCTTATTGAGATCATGAACTGGATCATCGACAGGGTGGAGGACTGTTATTATCATATCGACAGCCAGCGCCATGTCTATTATGATGCTTCTAATGATTCTTTTATCCGGGATTATGCCGAGAATACAAACTGGGATTTTAATAAGCTCGAGAAACATGATAGCCGGTTCGACCTGGATTGTGATCCGAACAAACCCCTGGAGATTGTTCCTGATTGGGGTGCCCATATCTGCCTTTTCAGTGTTGGCCAGGAGCGCAATTATAATTTTGCTACCAAGATTGTTGAGCCGGTGGATTGCGTAATCAATGAGTTTTACAGTAAGCCTGATGATTCTGAAGGGGTGGTGATCGATGATGTTGTGGATAAAGTATGTGAGTACTACGAGCATCACGCGTGCAAAGAAATGTTTTATTACCGGGATCGGTATGGAGACAGCCGGCAGCCTAATGCAAAAAGGAGTAAGCCATATAATGAGCAGGCAATAGAGCGTTTCCAGAAAAACGGCTGGAATGTTTTCCCCCGGGTGCACAAAGGTCAGGAACCTCCGCAGCATGAAAAATACCTGTTATGGTCCAACATCCTGAAGGGGTCAAATCCATTATATCCAAAGGTTATATTTAACGGTAAGAATTGCAAGTTCACCCTTATCTCAATGAATAACACCAGAGTGGTTGAGAAGGAAGGAAGGTATGAGAAAGACAAAAGCTCGGAACGAAAGAAAACTGTACTTCCGGAGGAGGCCACACATTTTGGCGATGCCGTAGATAAAAGAATTTGGACGAAGTATTCTTCCAGACTTTTCAGATCTGGGACTTTTATAGATCCCAGATTGTAATCTATCCCCATTGAATCTTTGATAGCATGTAGCTCAACACATATAGCTGCATTCAATTCCGCTTTAAGAGTTTCGCTTTTTTTCTATAGGAAGGACTGCACATCCTTCAGGAAGATCAGTCCTGTTTCAGATTTTAATTTCTGCTTGTTTTTCTGCAATTGTAGCAGTCATAGACAATGATACTAAAGCGGAGCAAAACTTTAAGTTTTGCGACACAATAGGACTGTCCGCAGGGCTGGCGTTTCTTAAGTAGAAGAAAATACATGTAGTTTAATAGCATATATCCTGCCATTTCTGCCGTTTTTTCTGCCTATCGGGATAGGGCAGGCTCGGCAGTCTCTCTGAGAGGAACCCGGAATTTTTCCTAAAATTCCGGGGAAGTAAAACAAATTCAGATCATTATTGAAATATAGTCCGGATTGCTAACCTGTAACAATCCGGTAATTTATACCTATTCTAAATAATCCGATCCATTACAGGCGATTTGCAGAATTATTGGCAGTAATTTGAGTAAAAAAGGATGAAAATTTTTTTATTCCTGCACAGAGGCCAATTAAGTCAACTGAATGATAATAGAATGTAACGTACTGAAATATAGATTTATAACATCAGTTTTTATTTGCATAGTATTAATTTTTGCTGTAAATTAGTATCAGTTTTAAAGGGGTAGCCGCCCCGGATTACTAAATGTTTAACTCAATTTTTACAGCTATGTCAAAAAAGACGAAGCCCGCCCAAGCTATGGGTACCGGAGAACTTCCGGAGGAAACAAAAACCGCCATTGAAGCTGCTGCCGAGCAGGCAGAAACGGAAACCCCCATCCGCACAATGCAAGCGGAACCGGCAGAGGTCAGGGAATTGCGCAGGGAGGTGGAACAACTCCGCGCCCAGGTCGCAAAAGCACCGCAGAGCCTTGACGATCAAATCAATTATTTCCAGCGAAAACAGCAGTTAGTTAGCAGGTTGAACACCCTGAACAATTCTATTCTGACACTTGAAAAGCATGGTGAAGAAGTCAGGAAGGAAGCGGAGGAGGATGTTTTTTCCTCAGAAGTTTACGCCCTTCGCCTGTCATCAAAAAAAGGCTATTCAAGTGAGGAGGAAGTTTTTAAATTCCGGAACCCTACTGTAATAACGGAGCTTCTGAGCTTTGTTTTGTCCCGGATGATTGAGAAGCGGGAAGCCATTGAAAATGAAATCATTTCCTAATAAAAACAGAGCGGGGGTAGCCGCCCCCGCTCCAAAGTACTAAATGTTTAACCACGTTAAAAAACGCAGCTATGAACAGCAACAAAGATACAAAAGAAGAGAACCCCACGAGGCAAAAGCGTATTATTTTAAGCAACTTAAGCAGAGATGCCGAAGCCTTGCGGGCAAGGCTGATTAAAGAAGCCGAAGAAGCCGGCCAATCTGGGAAGGCTTTTTATTGGGCAAGCAGAACCATTAATTTTATGTTGCTTAATTACATATATCAGACCGACGGGGCAAAGGAGTTTAAAACCTTCATGCAATGGAAAGCAGAAGGAGCAACGGTAAAAAAAGGTGAAAAAGCCTTTATCGTGTGGGGGCAGCCGGTGGGAACCCGTGAAGGGGATGAGGAAAAGGAAAAGGGAATATCTACTGAGGACATGGAAAACCTTTTTTTTCCGCTTTGTTACCTTTTTTCTGAAAAGCAGGTAAGAAAAGCTGAGGAAAAACAAAAGGATCATAAACCCGAAGGTCAGGTAATGAAAACTGAGCACGCCCACGCGGAAACTGTAACGGATGATATTTTTTAACTCTTAAAACTTGTGAACTATGCAAACTCTTTTTAATCAAATAGCAGAAGTTAAACTCTCTTATGTACCCTCGAAACCGGATACTAAGAACAGGCCAATAATGACAAGCAGCAAACAAAGCTTTGAAACCTTTTTTTACTTTTGGGATATGTCGCAAATTGCCTACCGGGAAAGCTTTAAAGTTATGCTGTTAAACCGGGCTAACCGTGTTATCGGAATAATGAACGTAAGCGAAGGAGGGCAGGCCGGAACTGTGGCCGACCCGAAAATGATACTGCAGTCCGCTTTGTTGTCGCATGCCGCCAGTATTATACTATGCCACAACCACCCGAGCGGGAACACCCGGCCAAGCGAGGCAGATATAAAGCTAACCAAGAAGATCAAAGAGGGCGCTGGGTTCCTTGATATTAATTTACTGGATCATATAATTCTGACCCCCGAAGGGAACTACTATAGTTTTGCAGATGATGGAATGATCTAGGGCGATAATTATATATGTGGGTTACGTGTATACGTAACCTGCCGCCGCTTAAGCGGTGTTCGGATGGTGGGCTATGGTCCGCCTATTTTTTTTTATAGGGATAGCCCACCATCCTCACGGATTTTTCTGACTTTTCCACCCTTACTGCTTTTTGATTTTCTGCAGGCTGCAGTAAGCTTGGAAAAGGGGATTGATAAAGTGGCTCAAGTTGTCCTTTTAACAAGGATCCGGCACAAATAGATTTGCCAAAAATCAAGAGTAAATGAAGATCCGGAGAGCTGATGTTTTACGAGAGTACGATATCAAGGAAACGCCCCAGGGGAAAAGGGTGATTTTTTCAATCAAGTTTGTTAATAAGGCCGGCGAACTGGTATTCCTGCCGAGGGCAATCGCCTCAGGCCTTCCCTGGAAAGTGGCAGCGAACAGACAGAGAGGGGTAATGCCGGTGGATCCGAAGGGAGAGAAAACCGGACATGTTTACCCTGTGAGAATTGACAACATCATTGAATGGAACGGTAAAAGGGTGATCTTATGAGTAATGTACTTTTCAACAAAGAGGGGGCGCCCTTACTTGCCTTTGGAAGTAAGTACAATGCCGAAACCAAAGGGGTGCCGGCAAAACCTGCCATTTCGAAGCAGCTGGAGAAACAGGATGACAAGGTTACCGTCGATGGGAGAACTGTTGTCTCCTGGGGGAGCAATAACGATTTTCCGACCAAAGCAAATGAACTTATCAGGAGTGTCGGAGTGTTGAACACCGGTTTAAAATTTATCAGAAACTTCACACTTGGACAGGGTATTTTTCCCTGTATCGTAAGCGGTTACGATGATCAGGGAAATGAGCAGCTTAAGGTAATTGATGATCCGAAAATTGTGAACTTCTGCCAGGGGAGAATGGTCCGCCGGTACCTGGAAAAGGCTGCCCGGGATTACTTTAAATTCGGGAAGGCAGATGTTCAGCTGATCCCTGATGCTTCCGGATCCCAGATGGCCGGGATACATACCATCAATGCCATGTATTCCCGGTATACTGAAGCAAAGGCCGGGGTAATAGAAAAGTGTGTGGTAAGTGGCCGCTGGCCTGATCAGCCAGGGGAGGGAGAGTTTGAGGTTTTTGACCTATTGGATGAGTATGACCCTTTTTTCGACCTGGAGCGCCGTCGCTTGTTAGGGCAGATTAAGGGAAATTCTTTCGTTTACTCTATCCGTGATTCCTGGAGTAATAACGACTACTATTCAGAGCCAATCTGGTATGCTGCATACCTGGCCGGATGGGTGGAAGTTGCCCGCCTGGTGCCGGCATTCCTGAAGAAAGCATTCAAAAACCAGATTACCTGGAAATGGCATGTGCAAATCCCTTATGCCTTCTGGGACCGTAAGTTTCCGGCAGCAGAGTATAAAAGTATTGAAGCCAGGCAACAGGCTATTGAACAATACATGGACAGGATTGAAGAAAACCTGTGTGGTATGGAGAATGCTGATAAACCCATATTCACATTCTTCGAAATCAATCCTCAGAATGGAAAAGCTGAAGAACAGTGGATCATCACAGCCCTGGACAACAAGTACAAGGAGAATGATAAACTAATTACTTCTGCAGCTGCAAATTCAGAAATCCTTTTCAGCCTGATGCTGAACCCGAATGTTCTGGGTGCCGGTATGCCCGGGGGGACATACTCAGGGAACCAGGGGGGGAGTAATATCCGGGAAGCTTTCCTGGTGAATATTGCCAACTCATGGTTGGACCGCCAGAATCTGCTGGATCCTCTGGAGCTCTATCTCCATTTCAATGGTGTTAAAGATATTCAGCTTCGCTTCCGGAGTACAATTCTGACAACTCTTGACACAGGAGCAGGTACCACTAAAAAACTTTCATAGCCATGCTTATTAAATCACTTGAGGATATTAAAGAAATTCTGCCGGTGAGTGATGCTGTCGATCCGGACCGGTTGCGGCCACATCTGGAAACGGCAGAACAGACTTACCTTAAGCCCCTACTTGGTGAGCTTTACGATAGCCTGGAGAGTTTTACAAGCGAGACTATTCCTGATAACCTACAGGAGCATGAAACGCAATTCCGTGAGCTTTTAAAATTGGTACACCGCTCAGAGGTTCACCTGGCTTACTGGTCAGGTTATGATGTGCTGAATGCTTATATCTCTGACGGTGGGTTCCGGAGAATAGAGACTGACAAAGTAAAAGGCCTGTTCAAGTACCAGGAGGACAGTCTGAAGGATTATTTCAAATCCACTGGTTTTAACAGCCTGGATGCCGTTCTGGATTACATTGAATCCAACATTGAGCATTTTGAAGTATTCAAAGAGTCTGAATCCTGGAAGTTCCTGAAGGGGGCATTTGTCCCGGATACCAAAACGTTCAATTCCATTTACTTTATCGGCAGCAGCCGGCTGATATTTATGAGGTTGCAGCCTTATGTAAAAGTAGTTGAAGATCTGAGCATACGCCATATCATCAACCAGGAGAACATGGATTTTATTAAAGCTGAGATGCTGAAGGATGAACCGGATCTCAAAGTCTCAGCCATCCTTCCCCTGATCAGAAAGCCTGTTGCATTTCTGGCCGTTGCAATGCTGATGGAGGACAGCGGGGCGGATCTGACTGACAAAGGCTTGTTTTTTGAAGGCCGGGGCCTCACAATGATGAGCGATACTGTTAAATCACCGGCTGAAATTGAGAGGGTACAAAACCTGGTTAAACGTAACAAGGGACTGGGTGAAAGTTATCTGCTGCAGCTCAAGCAATATCTGAATGAAAATGCAGATGCCTGGGGTGGATATCAGTTTCCCCGGCATGGATTACATAATCGTGATAACTCTGGTAAAAGAACCTTTTGGGCATGAAAACCATTGAAATTGATTACCGGACATTCTGGATGCGCGGGAGCGTCCAAAGCAATATTCCTGAGCGCTGGAGTGAGGTTAGCCCCAGGCAGCTTATTGTAATAGCATTGAATTACCTGGGTGAAACCTCGGAAGAAAAGATGCTGGCCGAGATGTGCGGGGTGAGAAAGTGGATTATCAAACGCCTGGATACATATCAGCGCTTTTCCCTGGCTCAGGAATTGAATTTTCTGACTGATTATAAACCCTTCAGTCATTTTATTATCAGGAAAGCCGGTGTTCTGAGAGCCCCCAGACCCAGGCTACAGGATATGACATTCGGGCAGTTTATGTTCGCTGATACTTATTACTCAACCTGGGCAGAGAGCCAAAAGGATGTGGACCTTGACAAATTTATCGGTTGTTTGTACCTTCCTGAAGGCTCAAAATTCAAGAGTGAGAATATTGAGCCGTTGGCATTAATTGCCGGAAAGGCCCCGCTTGTTGTCCGTTGTGCAATAGCCATCAATTACCGCTTGGTTAAAGAGTTTCTTACACATGCCTATCCGCTCGTATTCCAGAAACCAAAACCGGGGGAGAAACGAAAAGGGGGAGACGGATGGGTAAAGGTTTTTGAATCAGTGGTGGGGGATGATATTGTCAACCAGGATAAATATTCAGAGCTGCCGGTCCATGTTGTTCTGAGATGGATCAGCAGGAAGATAAAGGAATCTACAATGTCATAACAAAATGAGAACGACATTCAGCGAGCTAATAACCTATTTTAAAAAACTGGCAACAAACCATAAAGAAATCAGGCACTCCGAAACCGAGAAACATTTTTACCGTTTTGAAGTGGATGAAGTACTCACCGGAATCAATAAGCTGAAATACCCTGCTTTTATTCTGGAAGGCTATCGGTTTACGTATAAGGATATGAAAGCTGATAATCCGGTGAAGAAACGCCAGGGTGCTTTCATACTGCTGGATCACGTGGGGGATCCCGGGAACCATGACAAGATTCATGAAGCTTGGGACCGGTTGGAGGAGATCGGGGATGATATCCTTTCGCGCATCAATGCTGACAAAAGGGATAAAACATCACCGGTGCGGGATTTTGACCTGGAGAGTGTGGAGGGTAATCTCCTGGCGACTGAGATGGGCAACCATTACGGGATTCGATTTACTTTTGATATCGATTGCAGGTATTCCCGCGAAGTTAACTTTGAGAAATGGCTTCAATGACTCCCGAATTATCGACAGATTACAACCAAATGATTCGTCGATGGGCTGCCATGGTCAGGCGAAAACTCGTTGGTAGCGTTCTGCGTATGCAAAAAGGTAAATCTGGTGCTGTTACCAGAGGAGTAAAACGTCTGCAGAGTCGGACAGAGTTTAAGCTAAGGGATAATATGGCTTATCGAACGCACCAGGATTACGGTATTATTGATGGCGTAGGATTCCGGTTCGAGCGCCATGGTGTATTTGTACATAAAGGCGTTGGAAGAGGATATGTTATGGTTGGAGGGATGGTCGTCCGGGGTTCCAGGCCTGGGGATATATTAAAAGCTTATGCAAAAAGTAAAAACCGATCAGCTGAAAAATCTGTCCTGATAGGACCCGGTCGTCGGCAACCGGTGGAATGGTTTAACCCGATTCTGGATCAGCACGTTCCGGAACTTGCTGATAAGGTGGCTAAAATGAATGCGGATGCTGTTGTGAATGCGTTGAGGATGAGGGTGAAGTAGATAACAATGTATTAAGTGTTTTTTTTATGTATAGAATGTGTACATAATGAGTTTTATTGCCTAATATTGTAAGAGCTTTTGATTGGTATAATGTAGTCACAAGTTTTATGAAATAATTCAAATACTGTTTTAGCATGATCCCAAAGATCATTAAAGATATCAACTAATATGAAATTCTCTAGTCCCTTTGAAATATTAGCACCAAATGAGCGTTGGGCTCCGACACAGATTCAGATGGAGTTGTTCCAGAATGCTTATGAAAAACTTCTCCCTCCTTTAGTATATAAAATCCGGCTTGCAGTCGCAAAATGGAGAGAAGATAATTATTCAGGTGCTTCTGAGACCTCTAAACTATTGATGAACTTTTGGTTTAATCAAGAACACTTAATCGGACAATCTAAATTTTGTTTTTTCTTTTCGCAGCGTGAAGCCATAGAATCAATAGTCTATTTGTACGAAGTTGCAAAAGCAAAGGACAAATACGAACTGATGCGTTTTGATTCTTCTGGGCGTGTGAGTACTGGAATGTTTGATGAAAGTTGGACACGATATGTTGTGAAGATGGCAACTGGTGCAGGTAAAACAAAAGTAATGGGTTTGACTTTGGTTTGGAGCTACTTTCATAACCTCTATGAAACTGACAGTTCTCTCTCAAAAAATTTCTTGGTAATTGCGCCGAATATCATTGTTTTGAATCGTTTACGTAAAGACTTTGACGGCTTAAAAATGTTTTTTGACGAGCCTTTTATCCCAGAAAATGGATATGCCGACAAAGACTGGAAAAACGATTTTCAACTAACTTTACACATTCAGGACGAGCTTAAACCAATAACCGAATCGGGAAATATTTTTCTAACCAACATACACAGAGTATTTTTGAACGAAGAACCCGAACAAAGTTTTGAAGATACTTTCTTAGGCGTGAAACCAAAACCCGATGCCGACATCTCAAAAGGGTTAGACTTAGGTAAGGTTTTGCGTACCGATAAAATAAAAGACTTGATTGTCTTGAACGATGAAGCCCACCACATTCACGATAGTTCATTGGCTTGGTTTAAAAGCATTGAGGATATTAGCAATAAACTAAAGCTTAAAAACGGCAATGGTTTAAGTTTACAGGCCGATTATTCAGCAACACCTAAACATAACAACGGAGCTATTTTTGTTCAGACTATTTGCGATTATCCTTTGGTCGAAGCTATAAAACAAAATGTTGTTAAGTCGCCTGTATTACCTGATGAAGCATCACGACAAAAAATTCAGGAGAAAGATTCTTCCGATTTTGTTGAACGTTACCGTGATTACATTCATTTGGGATACTTGGAATGGGAGCAACAATACGAAGAATTGAAAAGCCAAAAAATACCCATTCTTTTCATAATGACAATGAGCACTAAGGAAGCCGACCAGGCAGCCGCTTTTTTGGAAAGCACTTATCCTAAAATGAAAAATTCAGTACTTACTATTCATACTAATAATTCGGGTGAAATAAGCGAAACAGCAACTTCCAAGAAGGCAAAAGAAGAGTTAGAGAAATTAAGAAAAGCGGCTGATGACATTGATAAAGATGATTCGCCATACAAAGCGGTTGTTTCAGTTTTAATGCTTCGTGAAGGCTGGGATGTAAGAAATGTTTCAACTGTTGTTGGTTTACGTCCGTTTGGTGCCGATTCTAAAATATTACCCGAACAAACCATAGGCAGAGGCTTGCGAAAAATGTTTTCGTTAGATACGCCAGAAAATTTGGTTGTTGTTGGTACTCCAGCGTTTTTGGAGTTTGTTGAAAGTTTAAAAACCGAAGGGGTTGAATTTCAATACAGCCCAATGGGTAAAGGCACAAAAGGGAAATCGCCTGTTATTGTGGAGGTTGACAAGGAAAACCCGAATAAAGATTTGGACAAATTAGATATTCCAATTCCACAAATGAGTCCACGTATTTATAGAGAGTTTAAAAATCTTGAATTAATAGACGTTAGCAAGTTTACCAACGAAAAATCACCACTTAAAAAATTCAGCAATGATGAATTGAAAGAAATCATTTTCAACGATATTGAAGGTGATTTTTCACACAAAACTATATTTAAAGATACCGTTCCCGATTATCGTAATGTAATTGGCTTTTTCACAGCTACAATATTAAAAGACAGCCGTTTGGTAAGTGGTTTTGATATTCTTTATCCAAAGGTTGAAAGTTTTATAAAATACAAACTCTTTACAAAAGAAGTAGAACTAAGCGATGCTCAAACATTGCGTAATCTCTCTGAAATTCAGCCAAAAGAAATACTAAAATCAACATTCAAAAAAGCAATTGACGAATTAACTGTAACTGACAAAGGAACAGCCGAAGTTAAAAACTACATTTCCCTGAAATTATCGAAACCTAAAATTGCAGAAAACCAACCTTTTATTGTGCCTAAAAAATCGGTGTTCAATAAAATTATTGGCGACAATCCTTTTGAATTAGAATTTGCTTCATTTCTCGAAAGTCGTTTTGACGATGTAGTTTCGTATGCAAAAAATACAATGGGCGAAGGTGGTATCAATTTTAAAATTGAATATCAGGCACAAGACGGAAACATACGAGAATATTACCCCGACTTTTTTGTAAAAACCAGCGACAAAACCTTTTATATTGTAGAAACTAAAGGGCGTGAAGATTTAGACGATATTCGCAAAATTCAACGGCTCTTTGTGTGGTGTAAAGATATAAACACAGCACAAAAGGATTACACCTATTCGCCTGTTTACATTAATCAGGAAAAATGGGACGATATTAAAAACGATTTTAAATCGTTTTCCGAAGTAGTTAAAATTTTTACCGTAACCGAAAATAAAGAATCATAATGAATTTGAACGACAACGATAAAAACCGAATTATTGAAATCATAAAAGCAGGACAAAAACTGCCCAAAGAAGATATTTATAAACTTTTCTCAGACGAAGAAGATGTTTTCCTGTTTTGGAATGGCAGAAAAGAAGATGTAACAAACATTGCGTTGCCTTTCCATAGTATTGAACACATAGACGAACCTCGCAAAGAAGCCAAACAAGCTGGCGATATGTTTGAAATGTTCGATATGCGTGGACGGCAATTAAAAGGCTGGACAAACAAACTCATTTGGGGTGATAACAAACTCATCCTTTCTTCTTTGGCAAACGGACCAATACGTGAAGAAATTGAAAAAGAAGGCGGACTAAAACTCATATACATTGACCCACCTTTTGCCGTTGGGGCCGACTTTGGTTTTGAAATCGAAATTGGTGGAGAAAAAGCCGAAAAGAAACAAAGCATTATTGAAGAAATTGCTTATCGTGATACATGGGGGAAGGGGATTTCTTCCTACTTGACAATGATGTACGAACGCCTAAAATTAATGCACAGTTTATTATCGGAAGATGGAAGTATCTATGTGCATATTGATGGAAGAGTTAATGCTTACATAAAGTTCTTACTTGATGATATTTTTGGAGTTGATAATTTTATCAATCAAGTTGCTTGGTATTATCGAAGGTGGAATATTGCTGGTAAAGCATTTGCGAAAAATTGGGACACTATTTTCCTTTATTCTAAATCAAAAGGAAATCATATTTTTAACCAGCTTTACATTCCTAAATCAGATAAATCTTCTGGTGATGGTAAAGCATGGGTCAGTGTAATTGGAGAAGATGGTGTTAGACGTTCTATTTTAACTGATGAAGTTTCAAAAGGAGTCCCAATGCCTGATATGTGGGAAATTTCTATGATTAATCCAGTTGGTAATGAAAGACTTGGCTATCCTACTCAAAAACCTGAAGCCCTATTAGAACGAATCATTAAAGCCAGTAGCAACGAAGGCGATTTAATTGCTGATTTTTTCTGTGGTAGTGGTACAACTGCAGCAGTTGCCGAAAAATTGGGCAGAAAATGGATAACTACCGATTTGGGCAGGTTTTCTGTTCACACCACACGTAAGCGAATGATTGGCATACAAAGGGAATTGCAGGAAAGCGGTAAAGATTTCCGTGCTTTTGAAATACTAAATCTTGGCAAGTACGAACGCCAGTTTTTTATGGACGACCTCACCAACGGAAAACTAAAAGCCAAAGAAGATTTGTATGTAGATTTAATTCTGGAAGCATACAAAGCCAAACGGATTGAAGGACATAAAACCCTGCACGGAAGTAAAGCAGGCAGATTTATCAATGTTGGTCCTTTAGATGTTCCCGTAACACAGAGTCGTTTGTTGGATATTTTTGAAGAGTGTCGCCAAAAACTTTACACTCAAGTCGATGTATTAGGTTTTGAATTTGAAATGGGTTTAACACCACAATTTATTCAGGAACTCAAAGAGAAAGGTGTTGCAATCACATTAAAATACATTCCCAAAGATGTGTTCGATAAACGTGCCGTAGAAAAAGGGCAAGCCAAATTTTACGATGTTGCTTATTTAAACACAAAGGAAATAATCAATGGCAAAAAAGTAACAGTTGAATTAACCGACTTTGTAACTCATTACACACAAGACGATATTGAAGATATTCAACAATCAATGCGAGCTGGAAGCAAAGTAGTAATTGAGGACGGACAAATAGTAAAAGTGGTTAAAGACAAAAACGGTATTATTACAAGAACTGTACTTACCGAAAACTGGTACGATTGGATTGATTACTGGGCAATTGATTTCAACTACGAAGACAAAAAAGAAATAATAAAAGTCCACAACGAAAAAGGCGAAGTTGAAGAAAAATGGACAGGCAATTATCTGTTTGAAAACGAGTGGCAAAGTTTCCGGACCAAGAAAAGCCCGTCCCTTGAATTTACAAGCACTTCTTACGAATATAAACAACCTGGGAAATACAAGATAATGGTGAAGGTCGTTGACATTCTTGGAATTGACACGAGTAAAATTGTTGAAATCAATATTTGATTTCATGCTAAGTTTTTGTCACGAGTTTCCAACCCAAAGTCTTTTCAGTAACTCCTAAATAGAAATGCAAAAATTCATTAACATAGAATACAAAGGAGGGCACCCTGATCTGCCATTACCATGTCTTGTTAACGTTGAAGTTGATGATTTTGATAAATGCATAAGGCTAATAAAGCTCTCTTGGAGCACTCAATTACCAGTTTATATCGATTACGATGAAATTCTGAATTTGTCGCTTGATGAGAAAAGCAAGCGTTCGCTCGGTAAAGCTGCTGCAGGTGCTGTAGTCGGTGGTATTCTTACCGGTGGTATTGGGTTGGTCGCAGGTGGATTGCTTGGTGGCAGAAAGAAGAATACTTCTTTACTCTATATTACAATAGCACCAAAAGGTAGAGAGGTAGATGTGATTCTTAAAGCTGGTAAGCAAGCAGATCAGATGTATGCAGCAATTGCCGCTTTGATGTCTTTAGGATAATCTTCCCTGTCCCCATTTTCCCGTATTGACTCTCCACGGTAAAAGAATATTTTTACCGTGGTATTGTTCTTGTATTGGATAAGTACAGTATCTTTGTACTGTCTAAATAGCGAGTGCCAATGCGTTTCCTTAACATCTACATAGGGCGAAGCCCTGAGTGTCTTGCCATCGCGAGGTGGCAGGCGGTTGCTCGCAGCCGAGACAACACTCAGGGCTTCGCCTGTTAAGGAGAAAAACAAATGAATGCAGCTCACCAGCTCAGCCTGTTCAGGCGTGAGCGTCGGCAAATGCCGGCAGCAATTCCTTTTAAGGAGAAAACTAATTTATCCGAAGTTCTGGCGTTTATTGGCCAGGCTTCCCCGGTGCAGCTTCGCGCGGTTAAGATCGCCTTGCTTCAGCGCAGGCAATGCGTCAGTTACTCTGTGAAGCTGAAAAACTGTGGTGAAGAAACCTGGATAGTGGACAGTCCTGATCAAATGCTTGAGATCCTATTAGGTGAAAGGAGGGGTATTTTACAAATCTCAAAAGGAAAGGAAACTATAAGATGAAAACCAACACCAACCAACTGGGCGGCGATAATACCATCACCGCTAATGCTCTTAAAACTATTGTTGAACTTCAGCGCAATGACAATGAACAGTTGCGCGAACATATCTGCCAACTGGGAAATGTTGTGTTGTGGATCGGCAGGAATCTGGACGGGTTTGATCCGGACAATCAGGATGATCAGCAGGCCCTCAGATCAATAGTTGCATTGTCAAATGTAGCAGCAATGCTTCAAAGCCTTGAGGCTGTTTAAAGGAGGGCTGGCTATGGGAATGTTTCCTTTTTTCGGGCTTCAGGGAGAGGCCTCTGATGATCCGCTGGATCCGGAAACTATTGTGAAAGTAATTTCCAGTATGTACCTTCCGGCTCATGATGCCGAATCCTCTGATGACCTTATCAGTCATCCTGACATGGTTGAATCCATCCGGGGGACATTGGTAAAGGTAAAAAGTGAAGCTGTGTATGATGCAATGATCAGCATCGGCTTCAATTCGAAAACCATAGAAGGAACCATTTACTGGCTGGTTAATAACGCCTGATTTGGTTGTCCTTTCATCCAGGGTGCGCCTGGCTGTATTTTGCCTGAAATTTCATTGAAATGGCAGGCAGTTACACCAGGCGCATTAATTTATACATCAACGGCAAAGAGGTTAAAAACGATATAGCTTCTATCAAGGCCGAGATGAGTAAGCTCGTTAATGAACAGGCTCGTATGACTCGGGGCAGCCGCGAATATGTGGAAGCCGGCAAACGGATCCGGGTTCTTAAAGGGATTATTCAGGAGCACAACGACCAATTGAGAACGGTCAGCAAATCATGGAACTTTAAGAATATAAGCAACTTGATTAATAAATACTTCCTGGCAGTCTCCACTTTTGTTGCCGGTGTAAGTGGCCTTCTGTACTCCGGAAAGAAAGCCATTACCATGTTTGCAGAGTTTGATGACAAAGTATCAGACGTGCGCAAAACAACCGGCCTCACCCGTGAGCAGGTAGTGGCCATGAACGAGGAGCTGAAAAAGGTGGACACTCGAACTGCCCAGCTGGAGCTTTTGGATCTCGGGCGCATTGCTGGAAAACTGGGGATTAATGCGGAGAAAGATGTTGAAGGTTTTATCCGGGCTTCAGATAAAGTAGTCGTCGCATTGAAGGAAGATCTGGGGGACAATGCAGAGGAAGCTGTACGGCAGATCGGTAAGCTCGTAACAGTGTTCGGGGTAAGGGATGAGTTTGGAATAGAAGAATCAATAACCAAAACCGGCAGCGCCCTCAATGAGCTGGGTATGGCAAGTACGGCCAATGAAGCATATATCGTAAACTTTACAAAGCGAGTGGCCGGTATTGCTCCTTCAGCTAATATTTCACTGCAAAATGTAATGGGATTGGCTGCTACACTCGATCACCTGGGACAAACCAGTGAAGTGTCGAGTACAGCATACAGCCAGGTAATAACCGGCATGTTTAAGGATACTGCGGCCTTTGCCCGGGCAGCCCGAATGGATGTAAAGGACTTTTCTGACCTTCTGAAAAAGGATGCCAACGAAGCATTTATCAAACTGCTTGAGGGTTTGAATAATAATGATGCCGGAATGGAAGAGCTTATTAAGAGCATGGGCGATCTTGATCTGGAAGGGAAAAGAGCAATCAGTGTTATTGGGGTACTTTCAAATAATGTCAAAATCCTCCGGGAGCAGCAAGAAATAAGTAATCGGGAGTTCGAAAAGGGCACATCGCTTCAGGAAGAATTCAACGTCAAAAACAACAATGCCCAGGCGATCCTTGAAAAGAAAAGGAAGGCCTTAAATAATCTGGCAATAGAGTTGGGAGAGAAACTTATGCCGGCTCTCACAGTTTCTACTTCTGGATTCAGTTACTTCGTAAAAGCTGGAATTGTGATGACGGAGTTCTTTATCAAACATTCAGGCGCTATTCTAAAGCTAGCGGCTACGATTGCGGCCTATACGATTGCCACAAAACTGGCTACCCTATGGCAGAACCGGCAAACCCAGGCTACATTGAGGCAGATTATCGCTACAAAAGTCAAAATTACTATTGAGAATGCAGCCATTGCAGCTACTCAGCTTTATGCCGCTGCAACCATGTTGCTCACCGGGAATCTGAAAGGGGCAGCCCAGGCAATGCGGGTATTTTCAGCCGCTACCAAGATGAACCCCGTTGGTTTCCTGGTTGGGATTGTTACCCTGGCTGCCGGTGCGCTTTTTACCTATGCAAAGCGCACCCGAGAAGCTACTGCAGAGAAACAGGCGCTCAATAATGTATCCCGGAAGACAAATGAATTCTTGGATGATCAAGCATCAAAAATCAAATTCCTGGTGGAGCGTATTGAAAGCGAAAATGTATCCAACAATTTAAGAAAGCAGGCCATTGAAGAACTCAAACGTATCATGCCTGGCTATAATGCTGAGTTAACCGAGGAAGGGCGCCTAATCAATCATAATACTCAAGCCATCAAAGATTACCTGGTAATGCTTGAGATGAAATTCCGGAAGCAGGCAGCCGAGGAAGAAATGATTGAACTGATAAAAAAAGAATCTGCTGCCCAGCGGGAATTGCAGAAAGCAGAGAATGAGTATCAGTCAGCAATGGCCCAAAACCCCTTGAATGAAGTGGTCGGGGGAGGGGAGGCCGGTGTTGCTGCCCAGGCCGCACGTTCAGGCATTGTTAACCGGGCGAAAAACCGGCGTGACCGGGCTGAGAAGGAGCACCTGCAAACCGTTAAAGCCCTTGAAACCATGCGGGGTGAAGTTGAAAAGGCAGTTCAGGCGTATGAGAAATCACTGGAAGGATCTCCTGCTGGTTTGAATGATGGTGATAACCTGGATCCGGACAACCGGCCTCCGGAGCCTCCAGCTCCGGACAATAAAAACAAAAAATGGTCTCTTAACTCTGACATTAATTTCCTGAGGGAGTCATTAAAACTCAAACAGGATTATAATGAAGGAGTAATAGCCACAGAACAGGAACTACAGCAACGGCTGAGGGCCCTGGAGATTGAGTACCTGAAAAACAGGATACTCTCAGGCAAAGAATCCGGAGAGGATCTGCTGGCCCTGCAGCAAACCATTGCAGATAAAATTATTGAGATACGCAAGGAGGAAGAAAAACGCTCCGGAGAGTTGACTGAGGCCTCTCTGAAAGGGCAATCTGCAATTGACAGGGAAAAGCAGGAGCATGAAGACCGGTTAATTGAACTGAAGCTTTTTGGAAAATCGCGTGAAGAAATGACCGCCCTGGAACTGGCAGCCCTTGAAAGCCTGGAAAAACTGCATCATCAAAAGCTGGCCAAACTGGATGCGGATGCCATGAAGGATGAGATTGAGCGGATCCAGCAGGAGTATGAAACAATCATGGCCACAATGCGGCTCCGCAATGCTGATGAACTCAATTCAATTACATCGCTCGCCCAGGCAAAAGAGATCCTTTCTGAGTTCATGTCGAACGAAGAGCTTCAGAAGATCCGGAGCCTGGATAAGGCAAAACGAATTCTCCGCAGGCAACAGGCCATAGAGGAGGAGCAGTTTACCCGGGAACATCTGCAGAAGCTGCTTGAGACCCTTCAGCAGGTTATGGGATCCGGAGACTGGGAAGGCCTGAACCTGAGTGACACATTATTGTCTGAAGAAGAAAGACAGGTGCTTGTTGAGCGGATCAACGAAGTGAAGAAACTGCTCTCCGGCCTTACTGCAGGTTCAGAGGAAACAGATCCGAAAGCGGGCAGGATCGGGGGCATGAGTACCGATATCCTGGGCTTTACTCCGGAGGATTGGGAGTTGTTGTTTCAGAACCTGAAAGACGGGAAAGGCGGCATCGATGAGCTGATCATGGGTGTGAAGGCCCTGGGGATGGTCTGGCAAGCTTATTATGATAATGTTTCAGCCGGTGAGGAATCAAGACTAGTAGAATTTGAGCGGTCGGTAGACAAGCAAAAGGATCAACTTCAGCATTATCTTGATAATAGCTTAATTTCTCAGGAGGCATACAACTACCAGGTTTCAAAACTGGATGAAGACTTGGATAAGAAGAAAGCAGAATTTGAGTATCGGCAGGCTGTGCGCTCGCGCAATGTCGCACTTATGAATGCAATTGTTAATACGGCTGCTGCAATTACATCAGCTCTGACGGTAGCCCCACCGTTGGGTCTGATTCTAGCCAGTATCGTAGGAGCAATGGGTGGGCTTCAGGTTGGCGCTATCATAAAAACTCCGCTTCCGGAGTTACCAGGGCGCGAAACCGGTGGTTACCTGGATGTGCAACGTGCTCAGGATGGCAAGCGCTTCAGGGCAAAACATGATCCCCGAAAACGGGGCTATGTAAGTACTCCGACTATAATAGCCGGAGAAAAGCAGGGGTCTTCTGAGTACATTGTTTCTGATGCAGGGGTAAATAACCCCACCATTAGGCCAATATTGGATATCCTTGAAATGGGCAGGCTGAATGGAAACCTTTCAACCATTAACCTTCCGGCAATCCTTGAGAGCACAAGGACCTATCCCGGCCGCCAGCAGGGAGGTTATATCAGTGATATGTCAGGCAATAATCCGTCAAGCAATCAGCCTTCATCTGCTCCTGCCCAGGATCCGGCATTACTCGAGATTATTCGTCAGAATACCATTGTAATGGCAGCGCTCAAAACCCGGTTGGAAAAGCCAATCAAATCAACAGTAGCGCTTCACGGGCGCGGAGGGTTTTACGAGACAATGGAAGAAGATACCCGGTTGAAAAATAATGCAAACCTGTAACTATGCTTGAAGTAATTGTGGGGCAAGGCTTAGCCCTTAACTTGTCAAATGACATTGTAGTTAATTTTATTGAGGAAAACCCTTTGTTCATGGATGATAGGGTTCCTGCCCCCTATTCACTTTCGTTTGATGTTCCTCCAACGCCCTGGAACCTGAAAGTGCTGGGTTTCCCTGTGCGCATTTCTTCAGCTTCAATACACAAGCGCTTGCCGGCCGAGATCCGTTTCAGCGGGTTAGTATTGGCCCGGGGGGAAATACTTCTTATTGAAACAGATCCAACCATTAAACTACAATTTAAAGGAAGCCGGGAGCCTGAGCAAATAGCCGTAAACCTGAATAAAATCGATCTGGGGTCAAGGCAGTATGGTTCTTTCCAGTATCATGCTGAAGACCTGAACTACCAGTCCCAGGAATTGGAAGAATATGTCTTATCCATGAGGGGCATGGCCTACCAGGGCTCAGATTATGTTATTGCACCGGTCAGGCTGAGGGAGGTTTCCTGGTCAGGATCTGAAAGTGCCGGAGGGATGGTAAACAGTGTTAAACAATACATCAATTACTTTAACCCGGTAACAAAGAACTTCTTTATCACAGATCAGGAGAAAGCCCACACGCCTATCCTGCCTTTCCCTTTTGTGCATAAAATTATAGAGCAGGCGTTCGGGACATACCTGGCGTCAAACCCTTTTGCCTCCGGAGACCTGGCTAAACTGGTTCTTATCAGCATGAACCATAAGTACTTCAGTTTTGATAACTTGTATAGCTGGTACTGGATCCCTCCAATGGAGGAGCATCGCCAGGATGTAATGTTCCCGCTGGTGGACTCTTATAACGCTTCGAATGGTTTAATCCCCATATCCTGGGAAATGAAGTCATTTCTGCAATCTTATCCCTTCAGGGAATTGCTGAAAAACCTCATGAAAATCTTTTGCATTACGGCATATCCTGGCGTGAAATACCGCATGGAGTTTTCAAATGATGTTATGAACCGGCAGGTAAGGCTAAACTGGGATGGAAAACTTGCGGGGGATCCGATTATAACTTATGAAGAAGCGAGGGACTATATCTTCCGGTATGATGGAGTTGATAAGTCGGAAGAAGATATGCTTAGAACCTATAGCTCTGTTAAAGAAATTTTTGACACTGCAGTCTCATCTGGGAGCGAATCCGGGACTGTATACGCAGATGGATCCACCGGTGGCCAGTATAACATCACCCGGAAACTCCGGGGCCTGGATTCGCTTCCATGGTTAACTTTTGATATCAGGCACAGCCCGCTTGCTTCCCGCGAACCAGATGGCAGCCGGGACAAGACAGAAGTCATTTCAGATATCCGGCCGGCAGATATGGCCATTGATCAGTATTGGTGGCAGGATAAAGCGCCCTATGCAGATATCATCCAGAAGAAACACTGGTGGGTTCCTGTAATTGAGAAAAAGGGGCTTTCAGAACCACCTAGTATTATGTTCTGGGCTGGAATGGCGGGCACACTTGAGAATGATGGCAGTGAATATCCGCTCATCATGTCGCACCATACTGATCATTTTGGGGTGAAACACCTTAATACTTCTCTCCATCCGGAGGGGCCTGATGGCCTTATTGAGAAATATCACGGAATGATGAAAGCCTGGACTGAAAAGGATAAAATGAAAGTGAAAGGGTCTTTTCTGCTTTCACCCCTCGAGCTTAAGAAACTGGACATCCGGGATAAAGTGTTTTTGAAAGGCCGGTTATTTTACATTCAGAAACTCAATTATTCATTGTCTCACATGCATCTCAGCCTTGTAGATGTGGATCTGATTGAGTGTTAGGTTGTCCTTTTCTTCCGAATCTTCACGACTTTATTTTGCCATAAAACGGGTAAAATGAATGACATCCTCCTTGTATCACTTCCTTCCGCTTTTACGGCCATAGTTACATGGTTTCTGAGCCGACGAAAATACAAAGCTGAAACAACAACTAATGAACTGGATAACGTTGAAAAGGCAGCCAAGATCTGGCGCGAACTCAGTGAAGATTTGGAAAAGAGACTGAAAGATGAGATCCGTGAGCTGAGAGAGGAGAACTCCTCCATCCAGGAGAGGTTTAGCACAGTTTTACTTGAAAATAAAGCCTTAAAAGAACAGATGTCTTCACTGGAAAGGCAACTGAAAGAAGCCAGGAATGAAAATAGGAAGTTATTGGATGAATTAAAGAAATTCAACAAAAATTACGACGAAAAGATTCCATCATGCAGCTATCCGGAGATCAACTCAAAAAAATGATGCCCAATGCATCGGGCATCAATATTACCAGGTTCCTAACGCCACTTAATGAAACCCTGCAACGGTTTGCCATAAACACACCCCGGAGACAGGCTGCTTTTATCGCGCAGATAACTCATGAGTCAGGATCCCTGAAATACGTCAAAGAAATTGCCAGCGGCCAGGCTTATGATGTGGGAGCTTTGGCGGTTCGCCTGGGGAACACTCCGGAGGACGATGATGATGGTGAACGCTACAAGGGCAGGGGCCTTATTCAACTGACCGGCACAGCAAACTACCGGAAAGCTTCAGAATATTTTGGGGTTGATTTCCTAAAGAATCCTGAGCTGCTTGAGCAACCCCGCTGGGCTGCCCTGGTATCAGGTTGGTACTGGTTTCGGCACAACCTGAATGATCTTGCTGATGCGGGAGATTTTAAAAAAATAACTATCAAGATTAACGGGGGTCTAAACGGATTTCAAGATCGATTGAAGCATTACGAAAGGTGCAAACAGGTTTTAGGTATTTCATAATTACGCTATGAAAAAGATCATTTTCTTGCTACTACTTTTAGCAATGGCTTCCTGCAAAAGCAACAAGCCATTGTCCAGCACTATAAGCAGGAGCATGGTAATCGAAAGACAGGTTGATACTGTCGTGTATACCTTACCAGATAGTGCCAGCATTGTTGCTCTCATTCGCTGCGACAGCCTGGGAAATGCCTACTTGAGCGAAATTGAAAAGCTTATGACCGGCAGGGCTGTGAGACCTTCATTGACAGTAAAGGAAAACAAGGCAATTTTTGATTGCAAAGTTGACAGTATGGCGGTTTACCTGAATATGTACAGGAGGTTCGAAAGCCAGACTGATACAACATCCGTTATAAGGTTTGTTGAGAAAAAGCCTGGCTTACTTGAAAGGTTTGTCGATGGTTTCTTATTGATTTCCCTGGGTGCCCTGGTAGGTTCGATTATACTTCTTCTTTTATGGCGCAAAAAGTAGGAATCGCTGATTTGCCTGAACTTATGCTGAGCGGCAACTTCCCTGAAGAAGTAGTTTTTCAGGATGATTCAGCTATTGTATCAATATACAAGAACGGTGTTCTGCTTCTCGAAGAAGAGTATGTACAAAGCGGTAATAACGTGATCAGCCTCAAGTTGAGAGATTTGCTGGATGGTCAGCTTTCCACGATCGTACCTGTTACCGGCACTCTGGTAGATCAAAGTAATTCTGTTGCTGATTTTGAGATACACATACCTGAACAGCATGGAACAGGTGTTTATGCCTTCAGACTGGTCAAGGGTGGAGTAAATTCTGAAATGGTTGATTCTGCAGCATTTCTTAGGTCTAATTTCCTTTCATGGATGCCACGGGTAAAGAAAGTTAAGTACCTGGATCCTCAGTGGCTCACATATTATGCTGTCGCAGAATCAAGATTATTTATCCAGGCTACTTGGCTGGAGAATGGAGAACTGATTACTTCTGATCCAATTCTGTTTTATTCTCTACCTTATGGGAGGAAGACCTCCATGAATGTGAAATTTCAACTGCTTTGGGAGCAGTTTGCAGATGAGGACCGCGCTCCATATTACATTGACTGCTGGATAGAGGACGAAGGCCAGGATAAAAAAACATATTCTCAGCGGTTTGTCCTAACAGATGAGTACCATGAATTTGATGACCTCTTTGCGTTTGAGAACTCCCTTGGCGGTTTCGATGTAATCAGGTTTACCGGTGAGCTCAGTCATGGTGTAAACCATGAATATAAGAGTGCACTCTTTGACAAGGATACCCTGGAATATGATCTCATTTTCAAAAAGGTTTTCGATAAGAGTACCGGTTACTTCAGGAACGGGTACGAGCTGCTTTGGACCAATGATTTTCTGGCCAGTATTAACCGGTATCATTATGTAAACGGTTTGCCATTGCGCATTGTTATAAACTCATTTGAGGCCAAAGATGTAAAGACTGAGCTGAACCATTACAGCTTCAACTTCTCATATTCAAGGCAAAGCCGGTACCTGAATAATTCATCCATTATTGCACAGCTGCCGGGAATGATCTCTGAATTTTCCGGAATGCCTCTAATCTGGGATGATATCTATGTCAGGGTGTTTGGTGATCAGAGTGTGGATGGCGTAAAAACTTTCCTGCAGCCGGTTAAAACCAATGAGGTTAAACCTGCCTCCGGAGAGAACCTTATCCTGAATGATCTTGTGGTTCAGGAAGGTGGAATAATAGATTGTGGTGAATTTTAAATTTTTCAAATATGGCTAATACGATCAAGATTAAAAGGTATGCTGTGGATGCCAACATCCCAACCACGGGGCTGAACCCCGGGGAGTTTATAATGGCTGTAGATACGGGGAACCTGTATATATGCTGGACGGCAACCACTAAAATTCTTTTGTGCCAGGCTTCGCAGCTTGGTGATTACCTGCTGAAGGCTCAAAACCTGAATGATTTACCGGACAAGGCAGTAGCACGGACCAACCTTGATGTTTATTCAAAGGGAGAAGTCGATAATTTGTTGTCCGGATTGAATTGGAAATCGGATGTTCTTGTAGTTACCACCGGGAATATCACCTTATCAGGTTTACAGACCATTGATGGTGTTTCGGTTCCGGCTGGCGCACGTGTTGGAGTTGTTGCGCAAACCAATGCAACCCAGAACGGTATTTACATTGCCGGTGCTTCAGCCTGGCAAAGGTCAGCTGACGCCAATAGCAATTCAGAACTTATGGGTGCTACGTTTGGGGTGGCACAAGGTACCACCCAGGCTGACACTATCTGGAGGGTATTTTCTGATACGATTACTATTGGTACCACCAATATCGACATCCAGCCGTTTACAGGAATTAAAAACATGGTGGCCGGTCTGGGAATATCAATCACAGGTAACACAATTGATATTGCCATGGAAGAACTGGCAACCGGAACCGCAATCGCTGCAGATGACTTTGTCATCATTATTGATGTCAGTGAATCCGGCCAGGCAAGGCAACGCAAAATTACCCGGACAAATTTTCTCTCAGGTATTGTAAGTGACACATATCAGGTCAAAGTAAATGCCGGTGGAGCAGCCGGTTATCTGGATGATAAAATCGATGTAACTGCTGCAAGGGGGCTAAAAAAGACTGTTTCAGGAGATAAGGTAATGCTTGAGATAGATATCAACGGCATGAACACCATTGCAGCAGACATCGATGCTTCGACTGACATGGTTCCTGTTTATGATGCCTCTGGGGCTGTGATCGGCAAGGTGTCTGTCAATAATTTGATCAAGAATGCCACAATCGACGGAGGAAGCTATTAATGTCAAATCCAATAAGGCTCAAGAAATCTGGAATTGCCGGGAAGGTGCCTCAGGTAACGGATCTTACCACCTCGGAGTTGTCTTATAATTACAACGATGGGAAGATTTATGGAAAGAAAACAAGCGGAGGTATTGAATCCATAGTTGAGTTTCGCGGTGCCAGAGATGATGTAAGGCCTTCTGGTCAAACAGGGGAAGAAGTTGTATCAGAAACGGGGATCCGTAATGCTCTGGATGAAATGAATGCCGGGATCATTCCGAACTACTACGTAACAAGCTTAGCAGAATTTCTTGCAGCCTATAATGCCATAAGGGCAAATTATTCCGGTGGGAATATTTTTATCACTGGTGAGATTGTGATGACCCAGAACCTTCTTCTGGATCTCCGCGGCATTGAGATAATTGGTCGGTTCTGCATATGGAGGCATTATAATTCAACATTGCTGAACCCCAATCCTGCGGATGTATACAAAATTATTATCACCCGTGGGAGCCCGACTTTCCGGGGAGTAACTTTTTACGGAAGCTCAGGGCAAAGCAGCCTTGCTCTTGAATCGGGCACAAACAGGCATATTATTGAACTAAACACTACTTATACCGGGGAGTCCATTACTGTAAATTTTGAAAGTTGCAACTTTTACGATGTATTGTGTGGCATTGATAGCCCTGTGATCAGTGTTGCCATGAACATGGCCAATAATGCTGGTGTTATCTTCAACTTTAACCGGTGCAGGATTTCAACGCATAATAATGGCTCGATAATGAATTACGCGCCTCTACAGATCAGTCATACGTTCGTAGGGGCATCAACAACCAATATAAGGGTGAACGTTACAGACCATATTGGCGGTGAAAACACAAACAAAAGTACCAGCCTGGCCTTTAGCTTCGTAAAACAAAGCGCTCAGACTAGCTTTACCTTTCATCACGATGAAACCGCTTATACAGAGTCTACAGTAACCGAATCAAATAGTGCTTATATGACACGTGACCCGGCTAGTTTTGCCGGGCTGGATACGGATGGGTATATTCTTATAACAAAGGGGGGCACAATCTTTAAAGTATTGGCCGCTGATTTTATTAACGCAGTGGCACAGGGCTCCGGATATACACACCCTTCGGGGTTTACTTCTCAACCGGCCACAGCGTTGCCAGGACTTGAGGTTATCTCCAGAATTAAGGTAAATGGGGAGGGGCATGTTGTGGGAGTAGATACTAAAACTCTTGATGCCGATAAGTACGAAAAATTTAAGATCGCGTACGAGAGCGGTCAAATGAATGGATCCTCAGATTGCGTTGGAGCTAACGGAGTGCTGCCGATAGGAGGGAGTAGGGGATTGAAAATTGTTGCAGGTAACAATATTTCATTGTCGCCGTACATAGATGGCGCCGGGTTACTAAACATTATCTTCACCGCAACCCCTGCACCAGCTTCACTGACTGCTCAAAACGCAGCGCTTCAGTCTTCCATGGCCCCAATTGCGGCTAACACCTGGGTTCCTATTACCGGGCTCTACATTGACCTTGAAGGGGCAGGTACATACCTGGTTACCGCCCAGGTACACATGTACCGCAATTCAACCGGATTAAGTGTGATTGCCGCACGAATTTACACCCCGGCCGGGACAAAAGCCTCCGGTGAACAGGCTCCTGCATCCCTAAGCGTAAACCGTGCAAGCATTCATCTTAGCACAATCATCACCGTGAGCGGGAAAAGCTGGGTGGAACTGCAGGCATGGTCGAATACGGCAAGTGTTTGGGGCATTGGCGGATCAACGATCACCTCAGGTCAAGCAGGGGCAACGCAGTTGAATGTTGTAAAAATAAGTTAGGAATCTACTTGTAGATTATTCAAGTCACCATGGCGCTGGAAACTTATTAATAATCCTGGCATTTCTATTTCCGAAGTGTCTCCGCAAGTAATGATCCGTAGTTTCAATACTCTTGTGCCCAAAGTGGTTTCTGATCTCCTCAATAGTCAATCCAGCTTCCAGTAATTTTCCTCCTCCGGAATGTTTCATGCTGTAGAACTTGTAGATTTTTGGCAAATTTAGTGCGTCACGGAATTTATTGAAGCGATTTCGAAGGGTGTTATGTCCCAGAGGATCAGGCCCTGGCAGGCCAAATTTCCCAAAAATATAATAATCCCGGTTGTACCGGTCAATCTGGAAATCTATAATTATGTCAGCCAAGGCTTTAGGAAGATCAATCACCCGTCGACTCGTTTTGGCTGTCTCATCCGCGACAACGACCTTATAATTGTAGACATCTACATCCCTGACCTTGATAAGCCGGAGTTCCTGTCCCGGCCTGATTGCAAGGTAGAATTGAAACATACAGGCAAGATACAATTGAGGGTTGGCTTCCCGGATATGGGTAAGAAGCAGCTTCATGTCTCTGTCATGGATAGGCCTGGCAGCCATATCTTTAGTCTTCGGAGGGATTTTGATATCCATAACCGGATTATTCAAAACCTTACTTTTCTTTCTTAAGTACTCAAAGTAGCTTCTTAATATCTGGAAGTACTTTTCTACGGTTCTTCGGTCTAAATTGCTGTCCTGGATAAGGAACTGGAAGAACTTCTGGATGTGTTTATTAGTTATTGCAGAAACATCATACTCATCATACTTATTTTCCTCCAACCATTTAATAAAGATTCTCAGTTTACTCTGATAGGTTGAATAGGATTTGGGCTTCAACTCTGTTTTTCTGCTGTTAAGGTATTCCGTGACATGATACCGGACATTTTTAACCGAGCTTCGTAGTCTGTTAAACTTCTTAGTGAGAGTCAGGTACTCCGTCTGATCGGAATAGATATAAACCTCCTTATCATCCAGCGGATTCCAGCCGTTTTTTAGTTTCTCCGTAAGCTCAGCAACAAGTTTCTCACCCCATGCAATTTTCGCTTGCTTGGTCTGACAGCTGCTAAAGCCTCTGTAGATTTTCATTGGTTTCATTTTTTCTGTCATCGGATCGAGGACAGAAAAATAAACGTACCAGTCCTTATTGCCTGATTGCTTCAAGCGCGGAACTGTGGCAATTTTTGTTCTCATTTCAGCTTCAATTATGCGTCCCCACGCTTACTGAAGCCAGGAATTTCTGCTACAGAAAAAACAGAAATAATTCACTGTTTTTTTTCTGCTCGCATCTTGTTGATAATGACCGCTTTAAGGTCATTTTGTGGAGATGGCGGGAGTCGAACCCGCGTCCAAACAGGCAGCAATAGTGCTTTCTACATGCTTAGTTTTCAGTTGATTTTCGTAAACGGGCAGGGAGAAAACAACCCAATCCGTTTCTTATTCCTTTTGGTTTTCGAACAGTCACCAGGATCTTAACTGTCTTATCGCGGCTTTTTCGATGCTCCGGTCGGGACGCGGCCGCGCGTGGCTTCCCGGGGAGCAGTAGGCGGCTTAATCCTCTTGATTAAGCGGCGTACGCGTAGTTGTAATCGTTGCCGTTTAAGGGCTGTGAAAGTTGGGATTAACGGGCCATTCTTCCAACGCCCGGCATGCTTACAGTACCACTTCCCTGCTGTCAAAACCGGTCATCCCCGGTTACTAATTCCGGTGCAAATATACAAAATATATGCCAATCCTGCTTAGGCGCAAACGGCTGTCTGCTTCCTTCGTTTTTATCTTCCGCTCAGCGGTCTTGCATACATCTCAACATCGTTTGCAGTAATCTGCGTATCGCACAGTATAGCCAGCCGCTCCACCACATTTCTGAGCTCCCGGATGTTACCTGTCCAGGTAATGTCTTTAAGCGCTTGTATTGCATCATCCGTAAAGGCGATCAAAGGCTTGCCCTGACTTTCGCAGATGTCGGTAATAAAATGCTTCGCAAGCAGCGGAATGTCTTCCGAACGCTCGTTAAGGGTAGGAACATGTATCAGAATCACGCTAAGTCTGTGGTAAAGGTCTTCGCGGAAGTTTCTCTTTTCAATCTCTTCCACCAGATTCTTGTTGGTGGCTGCAATTACCCGCACATCAACCGGAATATCTTTTTCGCCCCCCACCCGCATGATCTTGTTTTCCTGAAGGGCTCTCAGAACTTTTGCCTGGGCTGCCAGACTCATATCGCCGATTTCATCCAGAAACAAAGTGCCACCGCTGGCCTGTTCAAAATCGCCCTTACGTTGCTTTATAGCCGATGTAAACGAACCTTTTTCGTGCCCGAAAAGTACGCTTTCAATCAGTTCTCCGGGAATGGCTGCACAGTTTACCTCCACAAAAGGCCCTTCGGCACGGTTGCTAAACTCATGCAACCACCTGGCAACAAGTTCTTTACCGGTGCCATTGCTGCCCGTTATCAATACTCTTGCGTCGGTGGGAGCTACCCGCTCAATCATCGAGCGAATCTGCAGCATAGGTTCCGATTCACCTATCATCTCGTATGTCCTGCTTACCTTCCTCTTTAATACGCGTGTTTCTTTAACCAGGCTGCCTTTTTCCATGGCATTACGGATGGTAATAAGCAACCTGTTCAGGTCGAGCGGCTTGGCAATGTAATCGTAAGCTCCGCGCTTGATTGCATCCACCGCCGTTTCTATGTTTCCATGACCTGAAATCATCACCACCGGTGTATCGTTCATAACCAGAAGTCGATCAAGTACCTCTATGCCATCCATCTGTGGCATTTTTATATCGCAAAGAATAACATCGTACTTCTCTTTTCCAGCCAGTTCCAGCGCCGATGGTCCATCGGGCGCCTCATCCATCTGGTATCCTTCATATTCCAGTATTTCACGCAAAGTGCTGCGAATACTGCGCTCATCGTCAATTACCAGTACTTTCGACATAATTCCTTGTTTTTACATTCATCAGTTTTGCTGAAGTTTTAATAAAGCATCTGCCATTTATTTTTCTTCCTGCATCGGGCTCAATCTGAGTTTTTTTGATCAGGATGAAGTTGTTATGGATTATCCCTTATAGAATAACCACTTTCCAAGCTCACTCCAGCTTACTTTCTTTCCGTACATCAGAATACCCGTTCGGTAAATTCTGCCGGCCATCCATACCGCCGCGATAAAAAATACGGTAAGCAGAACCATCGAAAGCGCCAGTTCCCAGTAGGGAACGCCAAACGGAATGCGAACCATCATAATGATGGGCGATGTAAACGGAATGATCGAGAACCAAAAGGCAATCGGCCCCTCCGGGTTGTTCAGCACAAACTGAGCAACAACAATAGCCAGTATCAGCGGAACGGTTACCGGCATCATAAACTGCTGGGTATCCGTTTCATTGTCGACCGCAGCTCCTATGGCGGCAAACATGGCTCCATAAAGCAGATATCCGCCAAGGAAGAAGAAAATAAATGAGAATATCATAATTCCGTAGTCGATCGACATAAGAGCCTCAATTACACGCGACAGACTGTCGGCATCCTCTACTTCTTCGTAGTTGATCGCAGAGTTGGCAGAAGTGGGGATCCGCGTCCCGGCGTCGAATGCTTCAACCTTGCCCGCCTGATTGAATGCTTCCGGCATGGTGGCCTTAAACACACTCACGATAGCAAGCGTAAGTACCACCCACAGAAGAAACTGCGTAAGTCCTACAAGCGCTACACCTACAATCTTTCCCATCATAAGCTGAAACGGCTTGACCGAGGAAACGATAACTTCCACTATCCGGCTGACTTTCTCTTCAATAACCCCCCGCATTACCTGCGATCCGAAGAGGAAGATGAAAAAATAAATCAGTATTCCGGCAAAAAGGCCAACTACCATGCTAACTTCAGCATAACTCTTTTTTTCTTCGCCCGATTCACCCATACGGATGGAAGTCAGCTTAATGCTTGTCTTGATGTTTTTCAGAATTTCTTCACTCACAACATGTACTCCCGTAAGTGAATCGGTGCCATGAATGGCATAAGTGGGATTCGTTTTCCGGATTTCGCGAATTATTTCGGCACCGAGCTTCTGGTTTTCGACCTCTTTCTCCATTACTCCGCGGATGTATCCTTTTAAATCAATTCCAACCTGTTTCTCGCTGAATATCATTGCATTGGCGGGTACACTAACGGAAGGGCGGGGAATATACACCAGTGCATACCCTTTCTTAGCCATCAGCTCGGATTTGGCCGTTTCAAGGTCGTTGTATACATAGTTGAAGATAAAACGGTCGGAATCCTCAAACTTATTGATAAACCAACCGGTTTCATCGAGAATATTTACTTGTTTTATTTCATCCGATAGCTGCGAAAGGTAAACCGGAACAATAAAAAGAGCCGCCATCAGTACCGGCCCCAGTATTGTCATCACAATAAAGGATTTCTTCTGTACCCTGGAAAGGTATTCACGCTTAATTACGAGCAGTATCTTATTCATGGTTTCCTGGGATTTACTGGTTTATGTTGTTTCTGCCCGAGGCATTCACCGTTTTAATGAATATTTCATTCATGGTAGGAATTACCTCTTTGAAGGTGTGGATGTTGATTCGTGGCATCAGGGCCGAAAGCAAGTCGTTCTGACTGGCTCCACCCGGAAGGGTAACCACAATCTGCCTGAGTTCATCTTCGGTATGTTCGTTTACCAGGCTGAATCCCGGTGGCAGAATTTCGCTTACCATGCCTGAATACCCATCGAAATCGATGGACCAGGTGTTGGTTTTATACCGCTTTTTGATTTCTTTTACTCTGCCGTCAAGAATCTTCTGAGAATTGTTGATCAGGGCAATATCGTCGCACAGCTCTTCCACCGAAGCCATGTTGTGTGTTGAAAAGATGATGGTAGCGCCGTTTTTTCTCAGATTCAGAATCTCATCTTTCAGCAGGTTTACATTAATAGGGTCGAAACCGCTGAACGGTTCATCAAATATCAACAGGGAAGGCTCGTGAATAATGGTGACGATAAACTGCACTTTCTGCTGCATTCCTTTCGAGAGTTCCTCTACTTTTTTATTCCACCAGGCCTGGATTTCAAACTTTTCGAACCAGTACTTCAGCCTTTTCATGGCATCGGCCTTGCTAACTCCCTTTAAACGGGCAAGGTAGAGGGCCTGTTCGCCTACCTTCATCTTCTTATATAAGCCGCGTTCTTCGGGAAGATATCCGATCTTTTCGACGTGATAGGGAGCAAGCTTCTCGCTTCCGAAAAACACTTCACCTTCATCCGGTGCGGTTATCTGATTGATAATCCGGATGAGAGAAGTTTTGCCTGCACCATTGGGGCCAAGCAGCCCGAAAATACTTTGCGGTGGCACTTCAATACTTACGTTACTCAGCGCAGTATGGGCAGCGTATCGCTTGGTGATGTTTTTAACCGAGAAAAAGTTCATAGATGATGAATTAAATAAAGCGGGGTGATTGTCTTAACCAATTAAGTAACCACCCCCTTCCGTCATGTCAACACGACAAAATTATTGAAAATACTCTCTCATTCTGTCAAAGAATGAGCGGTCTTTTTTCCCGGGCTGGGGTTTGAAATTTTCCGATTCCATCAGTTTGTCAAGCATTTCCTTTTCCTGCTTGCTCAGGTTTTTCGGCGTCCATACGTTGATGTTGATCAACTGATCGCCGCGGCCGTAACCGTTTAGCGAAGGGATTCCCTTTCCTTTCAGCCTGAGAACTTTACCGCCCTGGGTTCCCGGTTCTATTTTTATCCGAACCCGGCCCTCGATTGTCGGGACTTCAATGGAAGTGCCCATGGCAGCCTCCGGGAAGCTGATGTAATGTTCATACAGCACATTGGTGCCGTCGCGTATCAGATCTTCGTGCGGTATTTCTTCAATCTGAACAATCAGATCGCCAGGAACGCCGCCACGCGGAGCCGTGTTTCCCTTTCCGCCGACCGAAAGTTGTATGCCTTCCGAAACACCGGCAGGTATGTTAAGACTTATCACCTCTTCACCCTTAACCGTTCCGCTTCCGCCGCAGGTGCTGCACTTGTTGGTAATGGTCTGTCCTTCTCCGTTGCAGTAAGGGCACGTTGAGCTGGTCTGCATCTGCCCAAGAAAAGTGTTGGTAACCCGGGTTATCTGTCCGGTGCCATGACAATGAGAGCAGCTTGAGAATGCCGATCCGCCGGCAGCTCCGGTGCCGTTGCAGGTGGAACAGCCAACAAGTTTATTGACTTTTATTTTTTTCTCTACACCGCGTGCAATCTCTTCCAGAGTCAGGCGCACTTTGACCCTCAGGTTAGTACCCTTGTTAACTCTCCTTCGTGTGCCGCCGCCAAATCCGCTAAAGCCACCTCCAAATGCACTCCCGAAAATATCGCCGAACTGGCTGAAGATATCATCCATCGACATTCCGCCTCCAAAACCTCCTCCGGGCATTCCCCGCATGCCATCGTGACCGTACTGATCGTAGCGGGCCCTTTTTTCGGCATTGCTCAACACCTCATACGCTTCGGCAGCTTCCTTGAACTTCTCCTCGGCTGCCTTGTCGCCCGGATTTTTGTCGGGGTGGTATTTTAATGCCATTTGCCGGTAAGCCTTTTTTATTTCAGCTTCACCGGCATTCTTCGGCAATCCAAGTATCTCGTAATAATCGCGTTTACTCACCGTCTTTTGTTTAATCGTTTTTTCGGGTTTTACATTTGCTTGTAGCTGACTTACAGCTGTATGCCGGCAATCGGCCAGCCGAATTTCAGCTGCCCACAACTACTTTGGCATACCGGATAACCTTTCCGTTAAGAGTATAACCTTTCTGTGTAACATCGACGATCTTATTCTTCAGATCCTCCGACGGGGCTGGAATATTGGCAATGGCTTCATGAAAATCGGTATCAAAATCTTTGCCCAGCGAATCCGTTTCAGCAAGCCCTTTCTGGGTCAGGATGTTCCTGAATTTGTTGTAAATCAGTACTACTCCTTCTTTAACCGGATCGGTTTCGCCTGCAGCTCCGAAAGCATTGATTGCACGCTCGAAATCGTCGAGGATTGTGAGCATTCCCGTAATTACATCTTCAGAAGCCGTCTTGCTGAGTTCAATTTTTTCCTTAATAACCCTCTTCCGGTAATTATCGAATTCGGAATAAAGACGAAGGTATTTGTCGTTAAGCTCTTCTATCTTCTGGTTGAAATCCCCGGCATCGGTTTGTGCCGTTTCGCCGGCCTGCTGCGTTTGCTGTGCCTGATTGTCAGTGTCAGAACTGCTTATTTTTTCCTCAGCACGCTCAGAGGCCATTTCATTCATCTTTTCCTCTGACTTCGCTTTCTGATGTTTACCCATGATTATAGATCATTTAGTTGCGGGAGTTGTGCCCCGTATATTTTTTTTGTGCAATTATTGCAAAATACCTGCCACGGCTTGTTTTACGCCAAAATGACAGTAATGAAGTACCGGTATTTTATCCCGGCAGTTTTCAGTATCCGGAAATTGCCTGCTTTTGCCTGCCGGACCTGATTATCCGTCGATACGTTGAATGTCGGCGCCAAGAGCCCTGAGCCTGCCATCGATGTTCTGATAGCCCCTGTCAATCTGTTCAATATTGTCGATCTGGCTCTTTCCTCTGGCCGAAAGGGCAGCGATAAGCAATGCGACGCCTGCCCGGATATCGGGCGACGACATGGTAATGCCACGCAGGGGGACCTTGTGATTGAGACCGATAACGGTTGCACGGTGCGGATCACACAAAATAATCTGTGCTCCCATATCGATCAGCTTATCGACAAAAAACAGCCTGCTTTCAAACATTTTCTGGTGAACAAGTACACTTCCCTTGGCCTGCGTTGCCACAACAAGTGCAATGCTGATAAGGTCGGGAGTGAATCCCGGCCATGGAGCATCGCTGATGGTCATGATGGATCCGTCCATAAATGTCTCCACTTCGTAGGAGTCCTGAGCCGGCACAATGATGTCGTCGTTGCTGACTTCCAGTTTAATACCCAGCCGCCGGAAGACTTCCGGGATAATTCCCAGTTCGCGGTAGTTTACATTGCGTATGGTGATTTCGCTACCGGTCATTGCTGCCAGTCCGATAAAGCTACCGATTTCAATCATGTCGGGGAGCATGGTGTGTGTGGTCCCGCCAAGGTATTCCACCCCTTCAATTGTAAGAAGGTTTGAACCCACTCCACTTATTTTTGCACCCATTCGGTTCAGCATTCGGCAAAGCTGCACCAGGTAAGGCTCGCAGGCGGCATTAAAAATGGTGGTTGTGCCTTTGGCCATGACAGCAGCCATAACCACGTTGGCAGTACCGGTTACCGATGCTTCATCCAGCAGCATATAACACCCTTTCAGTTCGGTGGCATCGATACTGTAAAAGTTGCCGGTGCCTTCCGATTCAAAGCGGGCTCCGAGTTTTTGCAATCCGGTAAAATGCGTATCCAGCCTGCGGCGCCCGATTTTGTCGCCTCCCGGATGCGGAATGTATCCTCTGCGAAAACGCGCCAGCAGAGGTCCGAGAATCATTACCGATCCGCGAAGTCCGGCTCCTTTCTTACGGAATTCCTTTGATTTGAGATATTCCAGATCGATGTTACCGGCACTGAACGTACAACTGCTCCTGCCTTCACGCGTAACTTCCACGCCCATAGACTCCAGCAGCTCAATCAGCCGGTTTACGTCAAGAATGTCGGGGATGTTGTGAATGGTTACCGGTTCGGGTGTAAGCAAGGTTGCACATAAAATCTGCAATGCCTCATTCTTGGCTCCCTGTGGGATTATCTCTCCCTGAAGCCTGTTGCCTCCGTTGATAACAAATGAACTCATAGTGTCCGCTGCAGCATATTGGTATAACAAAAAGGCTTCGACATATGGCATCAGCCTGTCAATCTTGCCAACAGGTCTTAAAGACTTTGTATGTCAAAACCAAACTTAATTTTGCTGCAAGTTAATTCTTTTTGCGGTTCCGGTTGTCGCGATAATTGTTCTTATCGTTTTTCTGCGTGAATTTCCTTCTTTTGTTGGTTTGGCTGTGAGAAGCCGGGTGGACGGGAGTGTTGTTCCTGGCCAGCAGTTCGCTGGTATGAATAAGCCGCGTATCTTCGCTGAGCTTAAGTTTGCCGTGCGACAATACTTTCAGGTGCTCGGTAATCAGTTCGTCGTTCACAGAATCCCTGTTCCAGTTAAGATACGATTTCTTCAGATGGTTGGCTATGTTTTTAACCAGGGCATCTTTCTCCGGACCATCTTCAAAAAGACAGGCTTTTTCAATCATACGGGCGATATTCTTCCCGTAAGGCCTGAATTTAATTTCTTCCTGAGGATAGGAAATGCGTTCGGGTTTTTTAACGTGATCGTCCGGAGCGGGAGGGGGAAAAGGAGCGTCAATGTCGAGACGATAGTCTGCAATAATGTGCAGATGATCCCACAGCTTTCTCTTAAAATCAGCGGTATCGCGCTGTTCGGGATGAAGCTGGGCCATAACGTTAACAAGAGCTTTGGCTAAATTCGACCGTTTTTCACGATCTTCAACGGAAATCACATAGGCAACCATTTTCTGCACATTGCGACCGTACTCAGGAATTATGAGCTTTTCACGGGTGCTGTTATAATCCATAAAGGGGTGGTTTAGGAAAACCTGATAAGTTAAAATGTTAATGATATCAAAGTATGCTGTATAAGGCAGGAGAGCACGTGGTTTATATGCTTCAGCAGCAATGCCTTAAATAACAGTGTCAGGAAATTTTTGTGATGTGAGCTGTCCCGGAGACTTTTCTGGTATCAGACTGCCTGCAAAGATATGAAAAAAATCACTGTTGTCCGGTAAAATTACAAAAATCAAGCTTTGATTATGTAATAAGTTGATAATCAATTACAATAATTTCCAATTTTCCCAACTTTTATAAGTAAGCCCCTTTTTAAAACAAGGCTAACT